>Ga0070741_10000204_pt1 | contig 224131 bp, 210 predicted proteins | sample Coa_R1_4_FD_66440 | JGI IMG/M metagenome (GOLD analysis project Ga0070741, IMG submission 66440) | Surface soil microbial communities from Centralia Pennsylvania, which are recovering from an underground coalmine fire - Coalmine... | ecosystem: Environmental > Terrestrial > Soil >...
GAACTTTTCGTTTAACAGTAACTCCGCCGGATTTGGTGGCGTGGTTCCGCGAGCCAGGTAGTCAAGCCCCTTAACACCGCTCGGCCTAATGATCGAAGCTGCATCAGCGTCTCCGACGAGATAGTCAGTGATGCCGGGCTTTACTTCTCCACCGAAATAGCTATTGATATGACCGCGACGGAGGTCAGCATCCAGCAACACCACTTTCTTATCGGAAAGCGCGAGAACTGCCGCAAGATTGACGGAAATAAAGGATTTGCCGATGCCGGGTGAAGGGCCAGTGATCATCAACACGTTATTCGGAGATTCGATCAGGGCAAAGTGAAGCGAGGTACGCAAGCTACGCAGCGCTTCCGCCACAACCTCATCGCCCTTGTTGACTGCGAGCACATAACTAGCGTCGCCCATGCCAGGACGCCCCTTCATTTGCCTAGCCAGGCGCGTCTGGACTGAGGAATACGGAATTGAGGCGAAGGTAACTAGACCAAAGCGGCGCTCCACTTCACCGGGGTCGTCAAGACCCCGGAGCAGCGCGTGCTTCACAAAGACGTAAACAACGCCGAACAAAAGTCCCCCGAAAAGCGACAACGCCAGGGTAATGACGGGCCGCGGACTCGAAGGAGTCCGCGGCTTGAGCGGCCTGTCGACGATGCGAACGTTACCAATGGTTCCGGCTCTCGCAACCTGGAGCTGCTGAATGGTGTCCAGCATTGTGGTGTAAAGCTGCGTTGCTACTTCAACGTCCCGCATCAGGCCGAGCACATCCTGCTGCGTTGTTGGTAAGCTCTCGGTGTCCTTTTTTGTCCGGGCCTGGGCGGATTGAATGATCTGTAATTGCTCATCGATAGCCTTTATCACCGGATGCTCCGCAGTAAAGCGCTGCAGAGCTTCTTCGCGTTGCTGCATCAACTCAAGCCTACGGGCTTCCAGGTCGACACTCGATTTGAGAACCTGCTCTGTTTCTTGGGAAACATCCACCGTGCCATGCTTTAGCTGATAGGCATTCAGGTTGGCTTGGGCGACATCAACCTTCTCTTTCAAATCCGGCAGCTGCCGATTGAGGAATTCAAGCGACCTCGCAGCCTCCTCCGAACGCCGTTCGACGTTCTGCCTCAGGTAGGCATCTTCGATACTGTTTACAACGTTGAAGACCTCGTCAGGTGAACTGCCGCTATATTGGAGCTGGATCACACCCGACTGCTTGCCTTGTTCGGCGACAATTAGCCGCTTGTAGAGGCTTTTGTAAACGTCTTCCCGAGCGCGGCGATCCAAGTAGAAGACCGTTCCTGGCCGAGCCACGAGAGTTCGGACAAACAGAGTAATTCTGCCGCTAGCCGTTTCGACGGCAGCGCTCTCACCTACTTTTCCTTTTAGAAGTTCGCCGTCATGACTGTCCAGCAGCGTGTATGCATTATCTCCCGCAACCAGAGAAAACCGCTCCCCGACCAAATCATCAGGAATGTCGAAAGTCGGCACCTCGACCCGCTCCCCCCCCCAGGCATACGAACCAAAGCCCGGCAGCGCCGAAACCGGACCGGTCCTCTTTTTGTTCCATCTCGCGATTGCATGACCCAGCACAGGAAAATATTTGGGCCGCACACCGACAAGGAAATTCATCTTGTCGATAACCTGATCCAGCACCATGTGGCTTTGTAGGATCTGGATCTCGGCCTCGGTTTTGACTGTGCTGCCGACAAGAAGCGAACTCAAGTCATTTAGATTGCTTAGGGCGCTGCTTTTGGAATCGTCCTCGACCTGCACCATGCCGTCTGCTTCATAGGTACGGTCACTGACCACGAGATAAAAAATTCCAACCATCATGAAGGTTAAGGCAATGCCTAATACAACCCAGCGGCTGGCGATGAGTAGTTCGGCAATTTGCCTTAGGTTGACTTCTTCAGCCTCGACTCCACTACCCTGATTGATGACAGCCAGCGACTGCTGGAGTCGGGACCGGGCCTCAATATTGTTCGACACTGTTCGAAAATCCTATATACAAAGCAGGGCGCGCTGCCTGCCATCCAAGTTTCAATTCAGATACCAAGTTCGCTACTTGGTTAACTGATAAAGTTCAAAGATCGCCGTAATCGTGGGCAGAAGATCTGCAATAACCGCGTTGTATTGCGAAAAAGCCGTCGACTTGACGTAAACCACATCACGGGGTTGCAGTTTGAACTGACTTGCAAGCAGCACGCCCTCAGTATGCGAGAGATCAATTGTGAAGACCTGCGCGCTAATCTTGGAATTCATCCCTAAATGAGGGCGGAATATAAGAACCCCTGAGTCCTTGCCCTTTGTCGCATCGAGGCCGCCTGCTTGCGTGAGCGCCTCAATAAGAGACATCGAGTCCTGGGGGATCACAACGGGAGCTTGTTTGGATACCGCCCCCAGCACGAATACTTGATCTCCAGATTGATCCGGAACATGCAGAACGTCGCCAGGGCGGAGCTCCGGATTGGCTACAGGACGAGCACCGGAGAGTAGGCCGGCCAGATCGATCACATGGACTACTCCATCACGCACGAGAATCGCCCGTCGTCGGCTAGCTGTCGGAGTAAGACCACCACTGCTGTCGATCGCCTGAAGCACCCCTTTCGGAGTGTCGTCGAACGTCAAAGTACCTGGTTTAGCCACCTCACCAGTCACCTCAATGCGACCCGCGCGATAGGCGACCACACGAACGTCGACCTGGGGGTTTTGCACGACTTTCTTGAGATGGTCAGCGATGAAGCTTCGCAATTCCCCGGCCGTCATACCCGCAGCCTTGAAGACACCGACATAAGGGTAATAAGCGGTACCGTCGGACGCCACCAGGCGGCCCTGACTTGTAAGATCGCTGGTGAGCCCAGTATACGGAGCTGTCAGTTCCGGATGATCCCACACTACGACAAAGAAGACATCTCCAGGCCCTACGCGATATTCCGGGGGGACATTAGAAGGCAGGAGTGACGGCATGGAGTCCAACGCATCACCGAACTGGCTTTGCGAAAGCTTGATCAACAAATCCGGAGTGACGGGCAAAACTTCGTAGGAGCGGCCCGGCTCGACTTCGGTGGCCACATAGCCGCCGTCTGAACTTACAATCTGGTATTCATGGGCACCATGACCTTCCCGAACATTGAGGCCCGGAATTATGTCTGAACAGGCGCTAAGTGCCTGCAGCAGAACAACGCCCACAAAGACAATGACAAGCTTGCTTGACTTGATATTCACAATTAAATAAAGCTTTATTCAAATTGAATTTGGTTAAACCAGAGTCGTCCGCGCTATCGACCGCGCCTGAACTGACCGATTGTATCCGAGTAAAATGTCTTTACGTAGCCGAGCCTTTTTAGCTCCACATGCAAAAACGCCAAAATCATAGACTCCCTTGATCTCGCTGCCCTTCGGTGAATATTTGAAATATTGTCAATTTCAAAGTCATGTTTCATAAAATCGCGCTTATTTGTACAGGCAATATTTGCCGGAGTCCGATTGCCCAATTTCTCTTTGATAGTCAAATGGAGGGGGCGATCCAGTTCTGCTCCGCGGGCACTGCCGCCCTTGTCAATCATCCAGCTGACCCTTTGGCCCAACAGGTAATGCTGGAGCATGGCCATGACATTTCGCACCATCGAGCACAACAGGCGACGCAAGCTATGTTGACCTCAATGGATCTCATTTTGACTCTTGACCAAAGTCACAGCGACTGGATCCAGGCACGTTTTCCACAATTGCAAGGCCGCACCCACAAACTTGGACGCTGGCGTAAAAACATGAACATCGCCGATCCATATAGGCGCCCCAAGGCAGCATTTGATCAAGCGTATTGGGACATAAGCCTCTGCGTCGAAGACTGGATTACCCGGATCCGCCGCGCCTAGTCCTAATTTGCTCTACTTCAATGCTTCAGATGCGCCTCGGGCAAAGTCATCCGGCTGCCCATCCTTGACCGTGAAATAAAGCTCCGGCCCGTCGTAAACCATCTGCCCTCCATCGCGGGTCAGCGGACGGAAAGTGAACCCTGCCTCCCGGCGAGTGCTCCTGGCGAAGAACAGATCCAGCGGCAGGGTGATGTAAAGGCCCTTGTCGAACGAGCCTTCGCCGAATTGTGCCGCCGATATGTTGGTCTTGGTGGCGAAGACGCCGACGCGCACGCCGCTGTCGAACTCGCGCGAGATGTCGACCGTGCCGCCCTTATCCTTCGCCAGGTACTGCCCCGCACTCAGCTTGAACAACAGGTTGTAAAAGCCGGGCTTGTAGTAGAGGGTGGCGTGGCCGGTGGTGACGGTGTATGGCAGGAAGTCGAACTGCTCGCTGAAGCCGCGCTTCTTCACCCGGTTGACGTCGACTGCCACCGCCCAGCTGCGGCCGTAGGGACGGTACAGCAACTCCGTGCCGACGCCGCCATACATCTCTTCGAAGATGCCTGCGGACAAGCGGTGATAGACGTCCGGGAATGGCGACCAGCTATAGTCCGCCTCGAGGTTGATCAATCCATCCTTGCCCTGCTGCAGATACTTGACGATGTCGCTGCGCACATGCGGCAAGGTACTGTTCGATTCCAGCTTGATCTTGTCGAAGTTGTTGACGATGTTGAATCCGGCGGCACCGGTGAGATTGAGGTGGTCGGTCACCGCCAGCGCGGTCGCCAACTTCCAGTAGAGCTGGCCCGCGTAGAAGGTGTCAGGCCCGCCCACGCTCTGGCGCACGGCCGGCCCGGTGTCCCAGGAAAACTTGGGGAGGCGGGTCGCGTCGTAATACTGCGCGCTGGCGTAGCCGCCACCCGGTCCCTTCAACAGCAAGGACGATACAGCGGCGTCACGATCTCCCTCCGCCGCAGCCAGGCTGAAATCCCGCCGCGACACTTCGACCCGGTAGTTCTCCATGCCTTGGTCGACGAACACCAGTTCGAACTTCGAGATCTCCGTCGGCGCCAGGACAGCCAAGACGCGCGCAGCCCGCCCGCTCGCCCTGGCGGGATTGCGGAACTTGTCCTGGCTCAGCCAGACCCGGACCTCCTGGGAGTAGCTCAGGTAGTCCAGCGCGATGAGTGAGAAACCCTGCTGCTTTAAGGTCTCGCGCAGCTTGATGACGAACTGGTTCCGATCCTCCACCGAGGCTTCCGGCACCGCCGGCGGTGTTGCCGGCGCGGGAGCGGTGGCAGCGGCACTTTGCGATTGCGCCAAGGGGACTTGGGGCTGATCCACGGCCGGCCGCTGCACGGGCTCCGGTGGTGGATCCGCGGTTTTGGCTACGCCGCGCAGCTTTTGGAAATTGGTATAGAGAGCGAAGCGGGCCATGACTGTATTGCCGCGTTCCAACCCGACGCCCATGTCAAGACCGCTGATCCCACGATAAGCCAATCCGAAGTTGATTGGTGAGCTTTGACGCAGCTTGTTGCTTAAAGCTTCATGCTGGTAATCATTGCCATCGTACTCGACGCGCAGCGACAGTCCTTTCAGGGGCGTAACCCATTCCAAGCCACCGAACGGGCCGATGGTTTGCCCGGTGAGCAGGCGATTCAGGCCAACACCGCCCGCACTGTTGGTCCCACTAGAAGTGTCGTAGCGGTTCTTGTCGAAATGCCCTGATATGACACGCAGCGGATTGTAGATGCCGCCGTTCGAGCCTAATCGTCCCCATGCCAGGCCGAGCGAAAAGTCAACGTTATACCAGTGGTAGCTGCCAACCAGGTATTCGCTGGAGAACAGACCGCTGCCACCGATGTCCTGCACGCCGAAAGCAACAGCCGGCCAGTACTCTCCTTCATTCAGCAGCCGGATCTTCAGGTCGGCACTTTTGTCCTTGTAGTGCTGGCTGCCACTGAAATTTGGGTCATTGCTGTAGAACCGGTTGGTGACGTCGGTGTAGCGTACCGAAGCCTCCAGCCAGGGCAGCGGTTGCAGGAAGAAATGGATCTGGTTGTAGGGCCTAACGGTCGAAACGCCGAGACCGAATTCACCTTCGTCGCGCATGCGCGCGGTCGGCGTCTGCAGCAAACCGACGTTACCGAAATCGTTGTTGCCGGCAAACAAGCCATCGAAGTCCGCTGCTCCAGCGGGTGCGGAGCCAGCCAGGCAGATGACGGCCACGACGCAGGCAATGCCAGGGGCGAAAAAAACCGGCGTTCCTGAACGAAGACTCAAAACTGACTCCTGCGATTCCCGAATTTTGGCGGCCGCCGCGCGGACGCCGCCTTTGCACTGGCATGCCGGCATGCTGTAAGTCACTGATTCGACAAAGCCGGACCAGGCCGGCACCCTACACACTTCCCCTGTTCCGGGCAAAGCGCTGGCCGACCGAGGCAGTCCCCGCAAGCAGGAGGCATTCTGTCATGTGGGGTAAAAAAAATCCTGCGAATGTAAGGGAACGTGGTGAAATGTCTGCCATTGAGCTGTGATTCGTGAAACAGCGCACAAATGGCCGGAAACTTGCTACGAACTCGGGCGTGTCAGCCGCGGTCGGATGTATTGGCAGCAGATGCTATCGGGTATACTCTGTCGAGGTTACGGGAATTTCGGGACGTCCCGTCATTTTGAAACGATTCACGAAGAATGGAGAGGCGTTATGAAGACGGTACTTAAGGCGGCCCTGGTGGCCACTGCGGTTCTGAGCAGCCAGGCCATTCTTGCGGATGACAATGGCGTTGCCGCCGGCAGCTCGGCTACGGCGTCGAGCGCCGCCAAGGGCTCCACCGCCACCATCGTGGCCGCCGGTGTCGGTGCCGCTGCGGTGATCGGCGCGGTCGTTGCCGGGTCTTCCGACAACGGCGGCACCACCAGCACCACCAGCACGACTTCGACCCACTGAGCCGATTCCGGCTCGCCACGAAAAGGCCGCCCTCGAGGCGGCTTTTTTGTCGGCCGCCCTCGATCAGGCTGCCGGGGGCTTGAGCAACTCCATCCGGATCGGCGGCATCTCGGGACAATACTGCTGCACGGCGCGCCAGACCCGGCCGCCCTGGGCATCCACCCAGTAGCTGTTGCGGGTCTTCCAGCGCCACGCCGGCATTGTCGCCACCTCGTCGATCCGCCGGGTCAGGCGCTCGCGCCCGAGGATCATCAGGGTTTCCTCGCCCACCAGATCGAAGCGCGACTCGACCGCGATCGCCTTTTCGTCGGCGTGCTTCAGATCGATCTCGTAGTACATCCCACGCGGGGGCACCGTCCCGGTCCTGGCAAAGTCGGCCAGGGGGTCACCGCCGGCCAGCCAGCGCGTCCCGGCCAGGTCGCGGTCCAGTCCATGGGTACGGACCAGGCGTCCGCCACTGGTATAGAAGCTGACATGGTCGGCCGACACCCACTGCAGCTCACCGCCTTCGACGGTCGCCAGCACCACCACCGCCGGCGCCAGATCGCCGACGCGCAGCCCCAGCGTCGCATAGGGAAGGCCCCGGATCTCCTCGGCGCTCAGGGGATATTCGCCGCTCGAGCGGCTTCTGCGGCTGACCGTGCTGGAGAACAGGTTGTAGACCGAATTCGAGTCCGACGCACAGCCGGCGACTCCCGAGGCCAGCAAACCACCCAGCACCTGCCTGCGACTCAGCATCCGCTCCTGCTCCTGATCATGGTTGTAGGCCCGGTCAACCGGGCCGCGGACACCGGGCATGCCGGTTCGCGTGGCTTTATCATGTCATGAAACAGCGGCGCCCTGAGAGGCTTGCTTCAGCCTGAAGATCCGCCTCCCGGTTTCCATCCATCTCGCGGAACACGCCTGGCGCGGACTGCGACCGTTCCCCCAACCCGCATGGCCGCATCCGAACCGATCAACCTTTTTCTCAGCTGCGCCCGCGGCATCGAGCCTCTGCTGGCCCGGGAAGCGGCCGCCCTGGGGGCGCTGGAGCCGCGCGAGCAGAACGGCGGCGTGGCGTGCCAGGGCGACTGGGCCAGCGCCTACCGCATCTGCCTGTGGTCGCGCCTGGCCAGCCGCGTGTTGCTCCCCGTCAGCCAGTATAAGGCGGAGACCGCCGAACAGCTCTACGACGGCGCCAAAGCGGTGGATTGGCCGGCCTGGTTTTCCGCCAACCGCAGCTTCGCCGTGGAGGTGGCGGGTCACTCCAACGTCCTGACCCATACCCACTTCGCCGCGCTGAAGGTCAAGGACGCCATCGCTGACCGCTTCCGCGACGACCACGGCCGCCGCCCGGACGTGGACGCCAACGCCCCGGATGTCGCCGTGCACCTGCACCTGAACGCGTCCCGGATCAGCCTGAGCCTGGACCTGTCCGGCGGCAGCCTGCACCGCCGCGGCTATCGCGCCAAAGGCGCGGCGGCCCCGTTGAAGGAAACCCTGGCTGCGGCGATCCTGCTGCGCGCCGGCTGGCCGGAGGTGGCGGGGCGTGGCGGCGCCCTGATCGACCCCTTGTGCGGCTCCGGCACCCTGGTGATCGAGGCGGCGCTGATGGCAGCCGACAGCGCGCCGGGGCTGGCGCGTGAGCGCTACGGCTTCCAGTCCCTGCGCAACCATGACCGCACCGTGTGGGAGGCCCTGCTGGCGGACGCCCGTGCGCGCCGCGAGGCCGGCCTGAAACAGCTGCCGCCCCTGCTGGGCCAGGATATCGACGGCGCCACCCTGCGCGCGGCGCGGCGCAATGCCGAGCTCGCCGGCCTGGGCGGGCATACACAGTGGTCCCAGGCCGACGTCTCCACCGCGCGCCCGGTCGGGGATGCGCCCGGGCTGGTGGCGACCAACCCTCCCTATGGCGAGCGCCTGGGCAGCGAAGCCGAGCTGATCAAGCTCTACAGCCTGCTCGGGCACGCGCTCAAGCAGCACTTCGGCGGCTGGCAGGCGGCGGTATTCACCGGCCGTCCCGACCTCGGCCCGCGCCTGGGCCTGCGCGCGGAAAAGATGTACGCGCTGTACAACGGCGACCTGCCCTGCAAGCTGCTGCTGTTCGACATCCCGACCCCGGCGCCGGTGGAAGCCGCGGCGCCGGGCCCTGGCGGCGGGGCCGAGGATTTCACCAACCGCCTGCGCAAGAACCTCAAGCACCTGGGCAAGTGGGCCAAGCGCAGCGGCGTGTCCTGCTACCGCGTCTATGACGCCGACCTGCCGGACTACGCCCTGGCGGTGGACCTCTATCCCACCGCCTCGCCACAGATCCACGCCCAGGAGTATGCCGCGCCAAAGACGGTCGATCCGATCAAGGCCGAAAAGCGCCTGCGCGAGGCGCTGGCGGTGATCCAGCAGGTGTTCGAAGTGCCGGCGGCGGCCATCCACTTCAAGATCCGCAAACAACAGAAGGGCAGCGAGCAGTACACCCGCCAGGGCGAGCAGGACCGCTTCCAGCAGGTGGAGGAGCACGGCTGCCGGCTGTGGGTGAATCTCGACGACTACCTCGACACCGGCCTGTTCCTCGACCATCGCCCGCTGCGCCGGCGCCTCCAGGCCGAAGCGGCCGGCAAGCGCTTCCTCAACCTGTTTTGCTACACCGCCACGGCGACCGTGCACGCCGCCAAGGGCGGCGCCAGCGGCACCGTGTCGGTGGACCTGTCGGCGAACTACCTGGAGTGGGCGCAGCGCAACCTCGAGTTGAACGGCTACAAGTCCACGCTGAAAGCCCGGCGCCGCCCCGACGACTCCGCCCGCGGCCGCAATCCGTGGAAGGAGCAGCCGTCACGCCACCAGCTGATCCAGGCCGACTGCCTGGCCTGGCTCGAGGAGCAGGCGCGGAATCCCGCCGCCCAGCGCTACGACCTGATCCTGTGCGACCCGCCGACCTTCTCCAACTCCAAGCGCATGGACGGCACGCTCGATGTGCAGCGCGACCACGTCCAGATGCTGCGCAACGCCGCGCAGCTGCTGACTCCGCAGGGCGTGCTGTACTTCTCCACCAACCGCAAGCGCTTCAAGCTCGACCAGGAGGCCCTGGCCGGCCTCGACATCAGCGACATCACCGCCCAGACCCTCGACGAGGATTTCAAGCGGCCGCCGCCGCCGCATCGTTGCTGGGCGATCCGCCGCGGTTCGACCTAGGGCCGATAATCCCGAGGCGCCGTCATAAATCTGAAAATCCCGCGCCCTATTCTTTGCAGTTTTGAGTATTGGGGGAATCCAGATGAATCAGCCTTCAGGCGGCGATGGTCGCTTCAATCCCGCGCGCCGCAAGCTGCTGGCGGGCTTTGCCGCCTCGGCGGCGGGTGCTGCGGTCGCCACCGGCTGCGGTGACTCGTCGACAGTCGCCGAAAACCCGTCCAACGCCAGCCTCCCCGACCCGGCCAGGTCGGGCATCGACCATGTGGTGGTGGTGATGATGGAGAACCGCTCGTTCGACCACTATTACGGCTGGCTGCCCGGCGCCGACGGCAGGCAGGCCGGTCGCAGCTTCGTCGACACCGCGGGAAAGACGCAGACCAGCCACCACCTTACCGACTTCCAGAACTGCGCCAGCGCCGATCCGGACCACAGCTATGAAGGCGGCCGCAAGGAGCTCAATGGCGGCGGCATGGACGGCTTCCTGCTGCCCTCGACGCCTGGCGATACCTTCCCCATCGGCTACTACGAAGAGGCGGACCTGGCGTTCCACGGCCCGGCCGCGCGCAACTGGACGGTCTGCGACCGCTACTTCTGCTCGATCCTGGCCGAAACCTACCCGAACCGCTTCTACATGCACTCGGGCCAGACCAGCAAGCTGCATAACTCGGATTCGCCGACGACCACCAGCCTGCCGACGATCTGGGATGCCCTGCAGGCCAAGGGCGTCAGCGGCAACTACTACTACAGCGACCTGCCGTTCACGGCCGAATATGGCAGCACCTACCTCGGTATTTCCCTGCCCTTCGCCACCTTCCTGCTGCAGGCGGCGGCGGGCACCCTCCCGGCGGTGTCCTACATCGATCCGACCTTCCTCGGCGAGGGCCAGGGCGTGTCCCACGACGACCATCCGCTGGCCGACATCCGCAACGGCCAGGCTTTCCTCAACCAGGTGTACAACGCGGTGCGGACCAGCCCGCAGTGGGACAAGACCCTGCTGATCATCAACTACGACGAATGGGGTGGCTTCGCCGACCACGTCGAGCCGGGGTTCGCTCCGATCACCGACGCCGAAAAGGCCCTGGGCAACGACGGCCGGCTCGGCTTCCGCGTGCCGGTGGTGGCGATCGGCCCGCGCGCCCGCCGCGGCCACGTCGAGCACACCCAGTTCGACCACACCTCGATCCTCAACCTGCTGGTATGGCGCTTCGGCCTGACGCCGTGGTACCCCCGCGCCAGCACCTCCAACAATTTCGCCCTGGCGCTGGACTTCGACAACCCGCCGAACACCGACGCGCCGGCCTTCAACGTGCCCACCGGCCCCTTCGGCCAGGTCTGCGGCCTGCCGGCGCTGTTGCCCAACGGCAGCTCGCTGGGACAGGTCGACGCGGTGGCGCGCTCGCGCGCCGCGCACATCCTGGAAATGCAGATGCTCAAGGCCAAGGCACAGCGCTTCGGCTTTCCGGTGTACTGAGCGGACCAGCGGGGGCGGCCATCTCCGGAGATAGTCCCTTCGGGGATGGCCGCCGGCGCGTTCCGCCGGCGAGGCCCTGGCCTTAACGTGCGCCGGCGGGCGGAGGTCCCGCCCGACGGGTCAAGTCCGCGGCAGGGTCACCCCGCGCTGCCCCTGGTACTTGCCGCCGCGGTCGCGGTAACTGGTTTCGCAGACCTCGTCGGCGCCGAGAAACAGCATCTGCGCCACGCCCTCGTTGGCGTAGATCTTCGCCGGCAGGGTGGTGGTGTTGGAAAACTCCAGGGTCACGTGCCCCTCCCACTCCGGCTCAAGCGGCGTGACGTTGACGATGATGCCGCAACGGGCATAGGTGCTCTTGCCCAAGCAGATCACCAGCACATCGCGCGGAATGCGGAAGTATTCCACCGTCCGCGCCAGGGCGAAGGAGTTGGGCGGAATCACGCAGCACTCGCCCTTGAAGTCGATGAAGCTCTTCGAATCGAAGGCCTTGGGATCGACGATGGTGGAATTGATGTTGGTGAAGATCTTGAACTCGTCGGCGCAGCGCACGTCGTAGCCGTAGCTGGAAACGCCATAGCTGACGATGCGGTTGTCGCCGCTGCTGCGCACCTGGCCGGCGGCGTAGGGCTCGATCATGCCGTGCTGCTCCGCCATGCGGCGGATCCATCGATCTGACTTGATGCTCATCGTTCCGGACTGTATTGGAATGGCCGCCCGGATTATCGCAGTTCCAAGCGCTTTGTCCGGATCACCTGGCAACCTCGGCGCCGATATCCACCGCTCATCGAGACAGCTCCCGCAGCCAGATCCGCCAGCTTGCCCGTCACGCGGGTCGCCAGCCGCGGCCGCTGCGTTGAGGAGGCAGTTGCCGGACTACGCGCCAGTCAGTCGTCGCTGACGGCGATGCTGGGGAAACCGATGTTTGCCGCCTCGCCATAGGCCAGGCGCGCCGCGGCAAGCCGGGCGATGTCGCGGTAGCGCTGCGCCAGCGGGCCGTCGGGGTCGGCGGCAACGGTGGGATTGCCGCTGTCCGCCTGCTGGCGGATGCGGATATCCAAGGGCAGCTGGCCGAGCAGCTCGGTGCCCGCGGCGCGGGCCAGCCTCTCGCCGCCGCCGGCGCCAAAAATGGCTTCTTCGTGGCCGCAGCTGGAGCAGACGTGGGTGCTCATGTTCTCGACGATCCCGAGGACCGGGATACCGACCTTGCGGAACATCTCCAGGCCCTTGCGCGCGTCGAGCAGGGCCACGTCCTGCGGCGTGGTCACCACCACGCTGCCGGCCACCGGCACGCGCTGCGACAGCGACAGCTGGATATCGCCGGTACCCGGGGGCATGTCGACGACCAGGTAGTCGAGCGCGTCCCAGGCGGTCTCGGTCAGCAGCTGCCACAGCGCCTGGGTCGCCATCGGCCCGCGCCAGATGGTGGGCTGGGCCTCGGAATCGAGCAGGAATCCGATCGACATCGCCTGCAGGCCATGCGCCATGATCGGGTGCATGCGGCGGCCGTCCGGCGAGGTCGGCTTCTCGCGCGGGCTGCCCAGCATCAGCGGCTGGCTCGGCCCGTACAGGTCGGCGTCGAGGATGCCGACGCGCGCGCCCTCGGCGTGCAGGGCCAGGGCCAGGTTCACCGCCACCGTGGACTTGCCGACGCCGCCCTTGCCGGACGCCACGGCGATGACGTTCTTCACCCCCGGCAGCGGCTGCAGGCCCTTCTGCACCGCGTGCGGCTGGATGGTCCAGTCCACCGCCACCTCGACGCTCAGGCCAGGCCTGGCCGCCGCCAGGTGCTGCTGCACCGCCGCCGCCAGCGCGGCGCGGTAGCCCGCGGCGGGATAGCCCAGCTCCAGCTGCACCCGCGCGCGGGCACCGTCCAGGCTGAGGCGGCGGGTCACGCCGGCGCTTTGCAGGTCACGGCCGAGCAGGGGGTCGACGTAGCCACCCAGTGCGGCTTCCAGGAGAACTTGATCGGACATCGGCAGGGCTTGGAAAAGAGGGGAATGCTTCAATCTTGAGGATCGAAGTCTAGCATCCAAGTCCTGCCGGCCCCTGCCGGGGCGCGGGCAGGCCTATGCGATAATCCGCCACCGGCTTTCCCGTCTCCTGCACATGACCGCCCCCGCCGTCCGCAAGATCTTCGTCACCAACGCCCTGCCTTACGCCAACGGCCCGCTGCACCTGGGGCACCTGGTGGGTTACATCCAGGCCGACGTCTGGGTGCGCTTCCAGCGCATGCAGGGCCACGCGGTGACCTACGTCTGCGCCGACGACGCCCACGGCACGCCGATCATGCTGGCGGCGGAAAAAGCCGGCCTGACGCCGGAGGCCTTCATCGCCGGGATCAAGGTCGGCCACGAACAGGACTTTGCCGCCTTCCACATCCGCTTCGACCACTACCATTCGACCCACTCGGAGGAAAACCGGGTGCTGTCGGAGCGCATCTACCAGGCCCTCGACCAGGCCGGCCATATCACCACGCGCGAGATCGAGCAGGCCTACGACCCGGTCAAGCAGATGTTCCTGCCCGACCGCTACGTCAAGGGCACCTGCCCGAACTGCGGCACACCGGACCAGTACGGCGACAACTGCGAGAACTGCAGCGCCACCTACTCCGCGCGGGAGCTGAAGAACCCCTACTCCACGCTCTCCGGCGCCGCGCCGGAATGGCGCCCTTCCGAGCACTATTTCTTCGCGCTGTCCAGGCTGCAGCCGGCGGTGGAGGACTGGCTCGCCCGTGCCGAGATCCACCCCAGCGTCAAGGCCAAGCTCAAGGAGTGGACCGACGGCGGCCTCAAGGACTGGGACATTTCACGCGACGCGCCCTACTTCGGCTTCGGCATCCCCGGCAAGCCCGGCAAGTTCTTCTACGTCTGGCTCGACGCGCCGATCGGCTACTACGCCAGCCTGCTGGCCTTCCTCGGCGGCGACGCGGCGAAGCTGGAGCAGGTCATCGGCGCCGGTTCGCCGTACGAGATGTGGCATTTCATCGGCAAGGACATCGTCAACTTCCACGGCCTGTTCTGGCCGGCCATGCTGCACGGCGCGAAGCTGCGCCAACCCACCGGACTGTCGGTCAACGGCTACCTGACCGTGGACGGCGCGAAGATGAGCAAGTCGCGCGGCACCTTCATCAAGGCGCGCACCTATCTCGACGTCGGCCTCAACCCGGAATACCTGCGCTATTACTTCGCCGCCAAGCTCGCCCCCGGCGTCGCCGACCTCGATCTCAACCTCGAGGACTTCGTGGCACGGGTCAACAGCGACCTGGTCGGCAAGTACGTCAACATCGCCAGCCGCTGTGCCGGCTTCGTCGAGAAGCTGTTCGGCGGCAAGCTGGCGGGGGACCTGCACGATGCGGAAGGCTATGGCCGCATCGCCGCCGCCGCGCCGCAGATCGCCGGGGCCTACGAGCAGCGCGATTTCGCCGAAGCCCTGCGCCGCGTCATGGCGCTGGCCGACGAGGCCAACGAGTCGATCCAGCGTGCCGCGCCCTGGGTGATGGCCAAGGACGAGAGCCAGCGCGAGCGGCTGCACCAGGTCTGCACCACCTACCTCAACGTGTTCCGCCTGCTGACCCTGTACCTCAAGCCAGTGCTGCCGCAGTTGGCCGCGCAGGCCGAGCGCTTCCTCGACATCCCGCCGCTGGCTTGGGCCGACGCCGCGCAGCCGCTGCTCGGCCACGCCGTCCGCCCCTACCAGGCCCTCGTCACCCGCATCGACCCCGCGCAGATCAAGACCATGGTGGAAAACTCCAAGGAAGACCTCGGCCCCACGGCCACGCCCGCCCCGGCCGCCCCGAAGGCCGCGACCCCGAAGGCGGCCGCCCCTGCCGCGGTTCCCGCCGCGGAGGGCACCTTCGCGTCGATCGACGACTTCGGCAAGATCGAGCTGCGCATCGCCCGCATCGACAACGCCGAAAGCGTCGAAGGCGCCGACAAGCTGCTCAGGCTCACCCTGGACCTGGGCGAGCTGGGCAAGCGCCAGGTCTTCGCCGGGATCAAGTCGCAGTATGCGCCGGAGGCCCTGATCGGCCGGCTCACCGTGGTCGTCGCCAACCTCGCCCCGCGCAAGATGCGCTTTGGCCTGTCCGAAGGCATGGTGCTGGCCGCCAGCCACGGCGACGGCAAGCCGTTCCTGCTGTCGCCGGATTCCGGCGCCGAGCCGGGGATGCGGGTGAAATGATGCGCTTTTCCTTAGTCATTCCCGCGTAGGCGGGAATCCATTCTCACCGGCCATGCAGGCCTCCCTCGCCCAGCGCATCGACGCCCTGCTGCCGCAGACCCAATGCGCCCGTTGTGGCTATGACGGCTGCAAGCCCTATGCGGACGCGATTGCCGCCGGCAGCGCGGAAATCAACCAGTGCCCGCCCGGCGGCAAAGCCACCATCGCCGCGCTGGCCGCGCTGCTCGGCCGCGCGCCGCTGCCGCTCAATCCGGCCAATGGCACCGAGCCCGCCGCAGATCTCGTAGCGGTCATCGACGAACCCGCCTGCATCGGCTGCTACAAGTGCATCCAGGCCTGCCCGGTGGACGCCATCGTCGGCGCCCCCAAACGGATGCACACCGTCATCGCCGCCGAATGCAGCGGCTGCGAGCTGTGCCTGGCGCCGTGCCCGGTCGACTGCATCAGCCTGCAGCCACGCGCGGCGACCCTGCCCGCGCCCGCGGCGCAGGCCTCGTTGTGGCGCCGCCGCCATGCGGCGCGCAAGACCAGGCTGGTGCGGGAACAGGAAATGCGCATGGAAGCCCGGCGGCGCCGCGCTCCAAGCCTCCGCGACCGCGCCCAGGCCTTCGATATCGCCGCGGCGATCGAGCGGGCTCGTTCCAGAAGGGGTACGGACATGCCCGTCACCGCGGCTCCGCCAACCCTTGATGGGGATGGCAAAAAGGCATGAAGCCCGCCGACATCGCCGAACTCTACCGCCGTCTCGCCGCGGCCAACCCGAACCCGCGCAGCGAACTGGAATACGGCTCGTCCTTCGAACTGCTGGTGTCCGTGGTGCTTTCCGCCCAGGCCACCGACGTCGGCGTGAACAAGGCCACCGCACGGCTCTATCCGGTGGCCAACACGCCGCAGGCGATCCTGGCGCTGGGCGAGAACCGGCTCAAGGACTACATCAAGACCATCGGCCTGTACCAGACCAAGGCGCGGAATGTCATTGCGCTTTGCCGCCAGCTGATCGAGCGGCACGGCGGGGCAGTGCCACGCAGGCGCGAGGAGCTGGAGGCGCTGCCCGGCGTCGGCCGCAAGACCGCCAACGTGGTGCTCAACGTGGCCTTCGGCGAGCCGACCATTGCGGTCGACACGCACATCTTCCGCGTCGCCAACCGCACCGGCCTGGCCCCCGGCACCAGCCCCGACCGCATCTCGGAAAGGCTGGAAAAGATCACGCCGCTGCCCTACCGCCTGCACGCGCACCACTGGCTGATCCTGCACGGCCGCTATGTCTGCAAGGCGCGGACGCCGGAATGCTGGCGTTGCATCATCGCCGACTTGTGCCGCTACAAGCCGAAGACGCCGCCGGCGGCGGAGACGCCCGCGCTGCGCGGTAAGCCGCTTGCAAGCGCTGCGCCCCATAGGAAGGCCCCAGTCCGCCGGCCCTAGCCAGCCCGGATTGCTGCGCCGCGGCGTTGAGCCCGACGGGAAAACACCCGACAATCAGGGTATTCATGCACGACGGCTCCGCACCTTCCGCTGTTCCGGTCCCTTCCTGGCAACGCGCCGGCTGGGTCGCGCGCCCGGCTGAGCTTCTCGCCATGCTGGACCTCGATCCACCCCCGCCGGGGCTGGGAGCAGGGCTGTTACGCGACTTCCCCCTGCGGGTGCCGCATGCCTTCGTTTCCCGCATGCGCAAGGGCGACCCGCGAGACCCCCTGTTCCTGCAGGTGTGGCCAGCCGGCGCCGAGGCGCTGGAGACGCCGGGCTTTACCGGCGACGCCGTCGGCGACCTGCATCGCCTCAAGCCCGGCGGCCTGATCCACAAGTACCAGGGCCGCGCCCTGGTGGTGAGCACCGGCGCCTGCGCGGTGCACTGCCGCTACTGCTTCCGCCGCCATTTCCCCTACGGCGAGCACCTCGCCTCCCGCGGCCACTGGCGCGAGACCCTGGCGGCGCTGGCGGCGGACCCCAGCATCGAGGAAGTGATCCTGTCCGGGGGCGACCCGCTGTCGCTGGATGACGACAAGCTCGCCGCCCTGGCCGCCGGCCTCGAGCGCATTCCGCACGTGCGGCGGCTGCGCCTGCACACGCGTACCGCGGTGGTGCTGCCGGAGCGCGTCGACGAGGCCCTGCTGGCCTGGCTCGGCCGCTCCCGTTTACAGAAAGTGGTGGTGCTGCACGTCAACCATCCCAACGAGATCGATGCCGCGGTGGAAGCCGCCGCCGCGCGCCTGCGGGGCGCCGGCGCCACCCTGCTCAACCAGTCGGTCCTGCTCAAGGGGGTCAACGATGATCCCGCCGTCCTGGCGGCCTTGTCCGGGCGGCTTTTTGCCTGCGGCGTTTTGCCCTACTATCTGCATCTACTCGATCGCGTCCAGGGAGCGGGGCATTTCGAGGTGAACGAAAACATCGCTGTCGAAATCATGGGGGAGCTGGCGGCGCGGCTGCCGGGTTATCTCGTGCCGCGCCTGGCGCGCGAACTGCCGGGCGCCCCGGCCAAGACCCTGCTGCCATGGTAACCGGCAAGCCCGTGACCCGGCTCCCTTCCGCCCTGCTCAGCGAGGCCTCCGGCGTGCTGCTGGTGGTCACCAGCGCCGAGGAGGTGGCCAAGCGCATCGAAAGCCACCTGCGCAACGCCGGCCATCCGCTGCGGGTGGCCTGGATCACCGACCTGGAAGACCTGCAGGACGTGCTGCAGCGCAACCCTCCCGACCTGGTGCTGTCCGACGAAAACGTCAGGAACGCCTCGCCGGAACAGGTCATCGCCGTCGCCAGCAAATTGCGGCCCGATCTGCCGGTGGTGGTCATCAGCAAGGAGCACTCGGTCGAGGACGCGGTCGCCGCCCTCGCCGCCGGCGCCCAGGATTTCGTCTCCTACGACGACCTGCGCCACCTGCGCCACCTCGAGCTGGTGGTGGTGCGCGAGTTCGTCAAGCACCACAATCTGCGCAACCTGCGCCTGACTCAGCAGCGCCTGGCCGATTTCGAGTCGCGCCACCAGCAGCTCACCGAAAACACCGCCGACGCCGTCGCACATGTGCAGGAAGGCATCCTGGCCAATGCCAACACCGCCTTCACCCACCTGCTCGGCTACGACGACCCGGCCGAGCTGGCCGGGCAGCCGCTGATCGACTTGGTGGCCCCGGACCAGCAGGTCAAGATCAAGGAACGCCTGCGCGCGGTGCAGAAGGGCAAGCACAACGGCGAGCCGCTGGAATTGGTGCTGGCCGGGCGCAAGGGCCAGGTGCACGTCAAGGCCCAGCTGATCCTGGGCACCCAGGACGGCGAGAGCGTGATCGAGCTGCTGATCCGCGCCGAGGGCGGCAAGGGCCGTCCGGCCTCGGCCCAGGCCGCCTTCCACGGCCGCGGCGTGTTCGCCGAGGCGCTGGCGGAAGCGCCGCCGGCCGACAGCAAGGTGGTGCGCACCGCGATCCTGCTGCACATCGACGCCTTCGACGCGCTGGAGCAGCGCATCGGCCACGCCGACGCCCAGGAAGTGACCTCGCTGCTGGCTGAGACGGTGCATTCCCGCCTCGGCCCGCAGGACCAGTCGTTCGTCTTTTCCACCGACGAGCTGGCGCTGCTGGTGCAGCGCCCCAACTACAACGAAGCCGAGCAGTTCGCCGAGTTCCTGCGCAAGGAGATCTCCGGCCACATCTTCGCGGCGCGCAGCCACGAGGCGCACATCAGCCTGACCATCGCCGTGTTCCCCCTCGGCGGCCAGGAATCGCCGGAGCAGGTGATCCGCCAGCTCGCCGAGGAGGCGCGCAAGACCTCCACCGGGCGCGGCGGCAACCAGATCGTGGCGCTGGGCGCCACCGCCAAGGCCAACCAGGTCGAGCGCGAGGAGGCCCGCCGCGCCGCCCAGGTGAAGAAGGCGATCGAGGAAAACCGCCTCAAGCTGGCCTACCAGTCCATCGCCAGCCTCGAAGGCGAGTCGCGCAGCCACTTCGACGTGCTGGTGCGCATGCTCGACGAGAGCGGCAAGGAATACCACGCCAGCGAGTTCCTGCCGGCGGCGCAGAAATTCAATTTGATGCGGTCGGTCGACCGCTGGGTGGTGACCCGTGCCCTCGGCGTCATCGCCAAGCGCGCCGCATCCAAGGAGGCCTCGGTGCTGTTCGTCAAGCTGGCCGAGGACACGCTCAAGGACAACGACGGCTTCATCTCCTGGCTCAAGGCTCTGGTGCAGGAGCAGCCGCTTAGGAGCGACGAGATCGTCTTCGAAATCCAGGAAGTGGTGATCCAGAACCACGTGCGCAAGGCCAAGGCCCTGACCCAGGCGCTGCGCGAGATGGGCGCCGGCCTGGCGGTGGAGCACTTCGGCGTCGGCGCCAACTCGGCGCAGCTGCTCGACCACATCCCGGCCAATTTCATCAAGTTCCACCCCTCCTTCACCCAGAAGTTCACCGAGAAGGACACGCAGAAGCGCCTGAGCGAGCTGGTCGAGGCGGCCAAGCAGCGCAACCTCAAGACCATCGTCTCCCATGTCGAGGACGCCCACGTCATGGCGCGCCTGTGGCAGATGGGCGTGAACTTCATCCAGGGCTACCACGTGCAGGAACCCGAGGTGGTGCTGCTGGCCAGCGATATCGCGGGTGGTCGGGGCTGAGAATTCTTCGCACAAACGAAAAGGGCGGCCATAGGCCGCCCTTTTCGTTTTGTCGGGCTACTGCGCCTGCTGCAACCGCGCGATGCGCTGCTCCAGCGGCGGGTGGGTGGCGAACAGGTCCCTGACGCCGCCGGCGATGCCGAAGGCGGCCATGTTCTGCGGCAGCGTCGAAGGCTCGTGCAGCGCCTTCAGGCGTTCCAGCGCGGCGATCATCTTGCGCTTGCCGGCGAGGCGGGCGCCGCCCGCGTCGGCATGGAACTCGCGCCAGCGCGAGAAGGCGCAGACGATCAGCGTCGCCAGCACGCCCAGCACCAGCTGCGCCACCATCACCGTGATGTAGTAGCCGAACCCGGCGCCGCCGCGGTCGTTGTCCCGGCGCATGGCGCTGTCGACGACGTAACCGATGACGTGCGCCAGGAAGAAGACGAAGGTGTTGAGCACGCCCTGGATCAGGGTCAGGGTCACCATGTCGCCGTTGGCGACGTGGCTCACCTCATGGCCGAGCACGGCCTCGATTTCCTCCTGCGTCATGTTCTGCAGCAGGCCGCTGCTCACGGCCACCAGGGCGTTGTTCTTGCTGGCGCCGGTGGCGAAGGCGTTCGGCTCGGGCGCCTGGTATACCGCCACCTCCGGCACGCCGATGCCCGCCGCGCGCGCCTCGCGTTCCACCGTCGCCAGCAGCCAGGCCTCGGCCGCGCTGCGCGGCTGGGTGATGACTTCCGCGCCGGTGCTCATCTTGGCAATCCACTTCGACATCAGCAGCGAGATGAACGAGCCGCCCATGCCCATCACCGCGGCAAACGCCAGCAGCATCGGCAGATTGAGGCCGCGCTGCGTCAGGTAGCGGTCCACGCCGAGCACCGAGCAGATCAGCGACAGGACCACCAGAATGGCTAAATTAGTCAGCAGAAACAGAACGATACGTTTCATGGATCAGGCGGTGGCAGGGCGGATGCCCTGATCAATTCTGGAGGATTCCGGGCCGAACTCAAGGGGCCCGGAATCGCTGGTCACCCGCGGAGCTACTCGGGCCTGGCTTCGGCCGGCTTGTCGCGCAGCGGCTGCAAACCGTCGACACGGGTGAAGCCGCGCGGCAGGTGGTTGCCGCGGCTGGCCCGGGCGCCGACGTAGTGCTCCAGGTCCGAGCGCTTGAGGGTCAGGGTGCGCTTGCCGCTGAGCACCTCCAGCGGCGCCCCCGCCGGCAGCACGGTGGCGGCGACGATGCGGTCCTCGCCCTTGAGCACGATCAGCTTGTTGCCCTTGCCCTTGACCATTTCCGGCAGTTCGCTGACCGGGAACAGCAGCAGGCGGCCTTCGGCGGTGGCGATGGCCAGGCGATCGCTGGCCGGGTCGGCGACCTTCGCCGGGGTGAACGGCGCAAGCTCGACGTTGATCGCCGCCTTGCCGGCGCGGTTGCGCGCCTGCAGGTCGTCCAGCTTGACGACGAAGCCGTAGCCGTCGCCGCCTCCGAGCACGTACTTGTCCGCGGGCTCGCCCAGCATGATGGCCACCACCGTGGCGCCATCCTGAAGGTCGAGCTTGGTCGTCACCGGCTCGCCCTGCGAACGCGCCGAGGGCAGCTCGCGCGGGTTGAGCGAATAGGAGCGGCCGCGGCTGTCGAGCAGGATCAGCAGCTGGTTGCTGCGGCCTTCCGCCGCGCACAGGAACTCGTCGCCGGCCTTGTAGCTGAGGCCGGCGGCGTCGATGCCGTGGCCCTTGGCCGAGCGGATCCAGCCGGCCTTGGACAGCACCACGGTGATCTGCTCGGCCGGCAGGATCTCGGTGGCCTCCAGCGCCTGGGCGGCGGGGCGGGCCACGATCGGGCAGCGGCGCGCGTCGCCGTACTTCTTGGCGTCCTCGGCCAGCTCCTGGCCCACCAGCTTCTTGAGCCTGGCCTCGGAGGCGAGCAGCTCCTCCAGCGACTTGCGCTCGGCGGCGAGCTCCGCCTGCTCGCCGCGGATCTTCATTTCCTCCAGCTTTTGCAGGTGGCGCAGGCGCAGGTCGAGGATGGCGTCCGCCTGGAGCTCGCTGAGCTTGAAGCGGCGCATCAGCTCCGCCTTGGGATCCTCCTCGTAGCGGATGATGCGGATCACCTCGTCGATGTTGAGGAAGGCGATCAGCAGGGCGTCGAGGATGTGCAGGCGCTCGTTGACCTTGGCCAGGCGGTGCTCCAGCCGCCGCCGCACGGTGGCGGTGCGGAACTGCAGCCACTCGCCGAGGATCTCGCGCAGGTTCTTCACCCGCGGCCGGCCGTCCAGGCCGATCATGTTGAGGTTGACCCGGTAGCTCTTCTCCAGGTCGGTGGTGGCGAACAGGTGCGCCATCAGCGCCTCCACGTCGACCCGGTTGGAGCGCGGGATGATCACCACGCGCGTCGGGTTCTCGTGGTCGGACTCGTCGCGCAGGTCCTCGATCAGCGGCAGCTTCTTGGCCCGCATCTGCTCGGCGATCTGCTCCTGCACCTTGGCCGGCGAGACCTGGTGCGGCAGGTGGGTGACGACGATGTTGCCGTCGTCCTCGCGTTCCCAGCGGGCGCGGGCGCGCACCTGGCCGAGGCCGGTTTCATAGATCTTCTTCAACTCGGCCGCATCGCTGACGATTTCGCAGCCGGTGGGAAAGTCCGGGCCCGGCACGTGCTCCATCAGCTCGTCCAGGCCGGCCTTCGGATGCTTCAGCAGGTGCTGGCAGGCGGCGGCAAGCTCGCGCAGGTTGTGCGGCGGGATGTCGGTGGCCATGCCCACGGCGATGCCGGTGGTGCCGTTGATCAGGATGTTCGGCGTGCGCGCCGGCAGCAGGCGCGGCTCCTCGCGGCTGCCGTCGAAGGTCGGCAGCCAGTCCACCGTGCCCTGCCCGATCTCCGACAGCAGGGCCTGCGCATACGGCGTCAGCCGCGACTCGGTGTAGCGGTAGGCGGCGAAGGACTTGGGATCGTCGGGCGAACCCCAGTTGCCCTGCCCGTCCACCAGCGGATAGCGGTAGGCGAAGGGCTGCGCCATGGTCACCATCGCCTCGTAGCAGGCGCTGTCACCGTGCGGATGGAACTTGCCGATGACGTCGCCGACGGTCAACGCCGACTTGCGGTGCTTGGCCGTGGCGACGATGCCCAGCTCGGACATGGCGTAGACGATGCGGCGCTGCACCGGCTTGAGGCCGTCGGCCACGTGCGGCAGGGCGCGGTCCAGCACCACATACATCGAGTAGTCGAGGTAGGCCTTCTCGGCGAAGACGCGCAGCGGCAAGCGTTCGGTTTCGGTGATTTCGTTGGTCATTTGCTTAGAAGCTGAATGCAACTGCGACGCTCGAGCGCGACGCGCGGGACTTTGTTGTGAAGGACTGCTTCATCGTGATGGATCGAGGTTTCGCCGGGTACATGGGGACTCTTTCGAAACGTCCGTGCACTGCGAGCTGCCACGGCATTCCAGCGCTGAAGGGCACTTCGTCTTCAGCCACCTTGCGCCACGCGGCAATCCGCCTCGTCACGCCACTACCCGCACGGTATTGCCGTAACGCCCGAGCTTGCCGTCGGCAGTAAGGAGGATCAGCGGCTCGCTGAGGCTCTGCGCGACCAGCAAGCGGTCGAACGGATCCTTACGGTCCTCGTGGACCGCCAGCCTCGCCACCGTCAGCAGGTGCTCCTGGGTAATGTCCAGCCACTCGAAGCCGTCGTCCACCACCCTTTTGCAGAACTGCGGCAAGTCGAGCTTGAGGCGACCAAGCGAAAACTTAATGGCCAGTTCCCACAGGCTGGCGCGGCTTACGTAGACCGGCCCCTCAGTTTCAAGGACAAGCTGCCGCACTTCGGGTGGCACGCGCTGCGCGTCGATTTGCCACCACACTGCGAGCTGCGTATCGACGAGCAATCTCACCTACGCGGCTCCCGCAGGACGTCGAACAACTCGTCTACAGGCTCGTCGAAGTCCGGGGCGATCCAGTAGCCCTTGCCTTCCATGCCGCCGGGCTCGGCGATCTTGCGAGCAGGCGCTGTGTAAGCGGTAAGGCGCGCCACCGGCCGGCCAGCCTTGGCGATGATCACGTCCCGCCCGCGCTGCACTTGCTCCAACAGCTTGGAAAACCGGGTTTTCGCATCATGCACGTTAACCGCGGACTTGGCCGTCATCTTCAGCATCCCATATGGACTAAGTCTTAGTCTAGTCCGATTGAGGGAGCCCATCAAACCTCGGCCTTGTCGCCGTTCTCTTCCAGCCAGGCCTTGCGGTCGCCGGCACGCTTTTTCGCCAGCATCATGTCCATCACCTGGTCGGCGGGCTCATTGTCCAGGGTCAGCTGCACCAGCTTGCGCGTGTCGCGCGCCATGGTGGTCTCGCGCAGCTGCATCGGGTTCATCTCGCCCAGGCCCTTGAACCGGGTGACCTGGATCTTGGCGCGATTGCCCTCGGCGCTGAGGCGATCCTTGATGCCTTGCAGCTCTGCTTCGTCCAGCGCGTAGGACACGTGCTTCCCGGCATCGATGCGGAACAGCGGCGGCATGGCGATGTAGACATGCCCGGCCTCGACCAGCGGGCGGAAGTGCCTGAGGAACAGCGCGCAGAACAGGGTCGCGATGTGCAGGCCGTCGTGGTCCGCATCGGCCAGCATGCATATCTTGCCGTAGCGCAGGCCGTCGAGCTTGTCGCTGCCCGGGTCGACGCCGATGGCCACGCTGATGTCATGGATTTCCTGCGAGGCCAGGGTGCTGCCGGAGTCCACTTCCCAGGTGTTGAGGATCTTGCCGCGCAGCGGCATCACCGCCTGGGTGTCGCGGTCGCGCGCTTGCTTGGCCGAGCCGCCGGCGGAATCGCCCTCGACCAGGAACAGCTCGGTCAGGTTGGGATCGGTGGAAACGCAGTCGGCCAGCTTGCCCGGCAGCGCCGGGCCGGTGGTGACGCGCTTGCGCACCACCTGCTTGGCCAGCTTCATGCGCGCGTTGGCGTTGGAGATCACCAGAGCGGCGATCTGCTCGCCGGTTTCCGGGTGCTGGTTCAGCCACAGGCTGAAGCTGTCGTGCACCACGCCCTGGACGAAAGTCGCGGTCTCGCGCGAGGACAGGCGTTCCTTGGTCTGGCCGGCGAACTGGGGGTCGTGCATCTTCACCGACAGCACGTAGCAGCAGCCCTGCCACACGTCTTCCGGCGTCAGCTTGAGGCCGCGCGGCAGCAGGTTGCGGAACTCGCAGAACTCGCGGACCGCCTCGGTCAGGCCGGTGCGCAAGCCGTTGACGTGGGTGCCGCCCTGGATGGTCGGGATCAGGTTGACGTAGGACTCCGCCACCACCTCGCTGCCTTCCGCCAGCCACAGCAGCGCCCATTCGGCCTCCTCGCGCTGCGCGGCGAACTTGCCGACGAAGGGTTCGGGCGGAACCGTCTCGGCGCCGTTGAGCGCGTCCTTGAGGTAGTCGGTGAGGCCGTTCTCGTACTGCCACACCATCTGCTCGCCGTTGACCTGGTCGTCGAGGCTGACGCGCAGATTCGGGCACAGCACCGCCTTGGCGCGCAGCACCTGCTTGAGCTTGGGAATGGAAATCTTGGCCGAGTCGAAATACTTCTCGTCCGGCCAGAACCGCACGCTGGTGCCGGTGCGCGACTTCGGCGCGCTGCCGATCTCCTTGAGCTTGGACACCTTCTCGCCGCCGGCGAACTCCATGGCGTACTCGGCGCCGCCGCGGAACACGTGCACGTCCAGCTTTTTCGACAGGGCGTTGACCACCGACACGCCGACGCCATGCAGACCGCCGGAGAAGCCGTAGGCCTTGTTGGAGAACTTGGCGCCGGAATGGAGCTTGGTCAGGATCAGCTCCACGCCCGAGACCTTGTGCTCGGGATGGATGTCCACCGGCATGCCGCGGCCGTCGTCCGCCACCTGGCAGGAGCCATCGGCGAAGAGGGTCACGTCGATGCGCCGGGCGTGCCCGGCCAGGGCCTCGTCGACGCTGTTGTCGATGACTTCCTGGGCGAGGTGATTGGGGCGGGTGGTGTCGGTGTACATGCCCGGGCGCTTGCGCACCGGGTCGAGGCCGCTGAGGACTTCAATCTGTTCGGCGGAGTAGTTGCTGGCTGCCATCGGCTGTTGTTTTCTGAGGAGGCGCGAAGTTAGCGAATGAGCCGGGGGCGTGCAAGCACACCGCGTCACGGTGCCGGCCGGGCGGGAATCCCGGCCGCGGCAGCCGGGCGGATGCGCAAAAACAGCCGATTCCGGTGACAAGGACAGACCGCTGCCCGGGCGCTCCCGGCCAGAAGTTTACTGTACAAAGGTGCAGTCAACAACCGGCCGCGCGGGCCGGCAAACCCTCAGTGCGAGTCGGTGGCGGCGAACCAGGCGGCGCAGTAGGTCAGGGCCACCATCGGCAGCAGCACCAGCAGGCTCTGCAAGGGCACCACCTGGCCGTTCAGCCCGGTCTTGACCGAGGCCACCAGGTCGGCCATCACCGGCGAGAAGCAGGCCACGCCGGCGGCGGCCAAGCCGCCGAGGACCGGGCCCAGCCAGCTGTAGCTGCGTTGCGGGCGCGGCGCCGGCAGCTGCCCCATCACCCGGGCGGTGAAGCCGGCGTCCTCGATGTAGGCGTCGCGCGCGGCGTCCTCGCGCAGCAGCCGCTCCAGACGGGCATCGTCCAGAGGGTCGAGATCAAAGCTCGGGATTTGTGGATTCATGAAGCACTCCTCGGCTCCCAGGCCGGCAGCAACACCTGCAACTTCTTCTTTGCCCGGAAAATATACGATTTCACCGTGCCCACCGGGCATCCCAGCACGTAGGCAGCCTCTTCGTGGCTGCGGTCCAAATAGTAGCACTGCACGATGGCCATGCGCTCCTCATCCGACAGCTTCGACAGCGCCCGCCGCACGTCCAGTTCCCGCACGCTCTGCGCTTCCACACCGCTCGTCTGCCGCGGCCCGGACGCGTCCTCGTCCCCGTCCTCCGCCGCCGGCGGCATCGCCTCGTCCAGCGGCAGCTCTTCCTTGCGCGAGCGCACGTGCATCAGGAACAGGTTGTAGGCGATGCGGTACAGCCAGGTGCCGAATGCCGCGTCGGCGCGGAACTGCCCCAGCTTGCGGAAGGCCTGGAGAAAAGCCTCCTGCGCAAGGTCGTCGGCCAGGGCGTGGTCCTCCTTGCACAGCCGCCGCAGCAGCGCGCGCGTCTGCCCCTGATGGCGACGCACCAGCTCGCCGAACGCGTGACGGTCATTGCCTGCGAGGACGCGCGCAACCAGCGCGGCGTCCGGGACTTCCGTGGACATGTTGCCGGGATGTCGTCCTTCACCCGCCCTGCTGGCGCTTTTCCAGCCGGGCCGCGACGAAGAAGCCGACGCCCACCATCAGCGGCACGCAGCCCCAGCCCATCAGGTCGCTGTCGCCGGAGAAGACCCCGGCGAGGAACATGCCGGCCCCGACCGCCATCCAGATGATGCCGCGCCGGGCATCCGACCTCTGGCGCGCGGGCTCCAGGAACAGCTCGGGCGGGATCGGCTGGCCCTTTTCGGCCAGCTTCAGCGCGAGGTCGTTGACCAGCTTCTGCCGGTTGTTGCTCCGGCGCAGCATGGCCAGCACCAGGATGATCGGCGTGCTGAAGATCAGGACCACCGCGACCAGGCCGACCAGCACTCCCAGGATGGCCACGCTGGTCGGCGGATCGTGGGATACGTGGGAAAGGGTGCCCAGCCCCTCCACCGCGGAATCGACATCGAGAATCGGCAGCATTTTTCTTCCTCTGCTCCTGCGTGAATGCGTCGGCCAGCCGGATGTGACGGAGCCTTTACACCCTCTTGGATGCCCCATCGCGGCATTTTGGATTTTCGCGGTCCCCGGGCGCGAATTGCTAAACTATGCCACCCCCGCCCCCGCCCGCCAGTGAGCCAGACACCCGCCCCCCCGGCCGACGGCCCCGCCGCCGACCCCGCGCAGGACCCCGTGTCCCGCTTCGAAGCCTCCCTCAAGGAGCTGGAGGAGATCGTCGCGCGCATGGAGCGCGGCGACCTGCCGCTGGAGGAGTCCCTCCAGCTGTTCGAGCGCGGCGTGGCCCTGACCCGCGAGTGCCGCGCCTCCCTCGACAGCGCCGAGCTGCGCGTGCGCAAGCTGCTGCAACCGGACCTGGGCCCCGAAGAGTAAACCTGTAGAGACTGATGAGCCCTCAAGCCACCTCCGAGCACTTCGGAATCCGCATCCCCGCCTATCTCGACCGCCTGGCCCAGGCCCTGGACCGGCGTCTGCCGGCAGCCGCCGCCGACCCGGCGCGCCTGCACGAGGCGATGCGCTACGCCTGCGACGGCGGCAAGCGACTGCGCGCCCTGCTGGTCTACGCCGCCGGCGAATCCCTCGGCGTGCCGGCCGGCAAGCTGGACGCACCGGCCTGCGCGGTGGAGCTGATCCACGCTTACTCGCTGGTCCACGATGACCTGCCGGCGATGGACGACGACGACCTGCGCCGCGGCCGACCCACCGTGCACAAGGCTTACGACGAAGCCACCGGCATCCTGGTCGGCGACGCCCTGCAGACGCTGGCCTTTGCCGTCCTCGCCGACGGACCGGACCTGGCGGTGGCGCAGCGCCTGCGCATGGTGTCGCTGCTGGCCTTCGCCTCCGGTTCGCTCGGCATGGTCGGCGGCCAGGCGGTGGACATCGCCTCGGAGAACCAGCGCATCTCGCTGGACCAGCTCCAGTCCCTGCATGCGCGCAAGACCGGCGCCCTGATCCTGGCCTCGCTGCAGCTCGCCGCCGCGGCCGCCGACGCCGCGCCGGCCACCCTGGCCGCGCTGGAGACCTACGGCCGCCACATCGGCCTGGCCTTCCAGATCCAGGACGACGTGCTCGACGAGACTGCCAGCACCGAGACCCTGGGCAAGACCGCCGGCAAGGACCTCGCCCAGCACAAGTCCACCTACCCCGCCCTGCTCGGCCTGGACGGTGCCCGCGCCCGCGCCACCGCGCTGTTCGAGGAAGCCCGCGCGGTGGTCGGCGGGCTGCCCGGCGGCGCCGCGCCGCTGCGCTGGCTGGCGGATTTCATCGAGGGCCGTGCGCACTAGTTGTCATCCCGTCGCGGCGCAGGACCGGGCGCCGCGGGGCACCAGGTCCCTCGCTTCACCCGGGAATCCACGGCGCATAATGCGGCCATGAAGGATTCCTCCGGCTATGCCCTGCTGGGCCGCATCGATTCGCCGGCCGCGCTGCGCGCGCTGCCGGCGGCCGAGCTGCCGCAGCTTGCCGCCGAGATGCGCCGCTGCCTGATCGAGACGCTGGGCCGCAACGGCGGCCACTTCGCCGCCAACCTGGGCACGGTCGAGTTGGGCATCGCGTTGCATCGCGCCTTCGATACCCCGCACGACCGCCTGGTGTGGGACGTGGGCCACCAGGCCTACCCGCACAAGATCCTGACCGGGCGCCGCACCGGCCTGGAAACGATCCGCAGGCAGGGCGGCCTGGCGCCCTTCACCAGCCGCGAGGAAAGCGAGTACGACGCCTTCGTCAGCGGCCACGCCGGCACCGCCATCTCCGCCGCCGCCGGCATGGCCGCGGCGGTGCGCCAGAAAGGCGAGCGGCGTCGCGTGATCGCGGTGATCGGCGACGGCGGCCTCACCGCCGGCATGGCTTACGAGGCGCTCAACCATGCCGGCGCGCTCGGCCTGGACCTGCTGGTGGTGCTGAACGACAACGACATGTCGATCTCCGAGAATGTCGGCGCGCTGCGCGATCACGCCGCGCGGCTGCTGGCGGCCGGCGGCCTCGCCGCGCCGCACGCTCGCCGCCCGGCACCGCATCGCGAGGGCGCGCCCGCACCCGGGGCGCTGTTCGAGACCCTGGGCTTCCGCTATCACGGCCCTGTCGACGGCCACGACCTCGGCGCGCTCGCCACCGCGTTCGCAGCGCTGAAGGACCAGCCCGGCCCGCGCTTCCTGCACGTCGTCACCACCAAGGGCAAGGGCTTCGAGCCGGCCGAGGCCGATCCCATCGCCTACCACGGCGTGACCCGCTTCGACCCGGTGACCGGCGCCTTCCTGCCCGCCGCGGCGACGCCGACCTACAGCCAGGTGTTCGGCCAATGGCTGTGCCAGGCGGCGGCGCGCGATGCGCGCGTCGTCGCCGTCACCCCGGCGATGCGCGAAGGCTCTGGCCTGGTCGAATTCGCCCGGCGCTTCCCCGAGCGCTACCACGACGTGGCCATCGCCGAACAGCACGCGGTGACGCTCGCCGCCGGCCTGGCCTGCGAAGGCCTGCGCCCGGTCCTGGCGATCTATTCCACCTTCCTGCAGCGCGGCTACGGCCAGCTGATCCACGACGTCGCGCTGCAGAAGCTGCCGGTGCTGCTGGCGATCGACCGCGCCGGCCTGGTCGGCGCCGACGGCGCCACCCACCAGGGCGCCTACGATCTCAGCTACCTGCGCTGCGTGCCGAACCTCGTCTTGATGGCGCCGAGCGACGAGAACGAGTGCCGCCGCATGCTCGCCACCGGCCTGGCTCACGACGGCCCCAGCGCCGTGCGCTATCCGCGCGGCGGCGGGCCTGGGGCGGCGATCGAAGAAGTCGCGGCCCCGCTGGAAATCGGCCGCGGCCGCCTGCTGCGGCAGGCCGGCGGGCGGCGCCGGCCGCGCGTGGCGATCCTGGCCTTCGGCGCGCTGCTGCACCCGGCGCTGGAAGCGGCGGAAATCCTCGACGCCAGCGTGGCCGACATGCGCTTCGTCAAGCCGCTGGACGAAGCGCTGATCCTGCAGCTGGCGGACTCCCACGAGCTGCTGGTGACGCTGGAAGACAATGCGGTGGCCGGCGGCGCCGGCAGCGGCGTCAACGAACTGCTGGCGTCAAGGCGGCAGGCCATCGAAACGCTCAACCTGGGGATCCCCGACCGCTTCGTCGAGCACGCCAGCCGCGCCGAGCAACTGGCCGCATGCGGCCTCGACAGCGCCGGCGTCCTGCGCGCGGTCCAGCGGCGTCTGCGCCGGGTGGAGCAAGCGGCGAACGGCGATCTCGCGCAAATACGCAAGGACGCGAAGGAATAAGCTTGCGGGCGCCTCGACGCTTCTGCGCGAGACGTTTTTGGACCTACGGCGCTCGATCCGCGTGCCACGCGAGCTTCTCGCGCAGCTTCACCACCTCGCCGACGATCACCAGGCTCGCGCCCTGCACGCCGGCCTCCTCCACCTTGCGCGGCAGATCGTCGAGGGTCCCCGTGATTACCCGCTGTCGCGCCGAAGTGCCCTCCTCCACCAGCGCCGCCGGCCAGTCCGGCGGCAGGCCATGGGCGATGAACTGCCCGCACAGCTGCGGCAGCGTGTGCAGCCCCATGTAGATCACCACCGTCTGGCCGCGGCGCGCCAGCTGGTCCCAGTGCAGTTGCAGCTTGCCGTCCTGGCGCGCGTGGCCGGTGATGAAGACGCAGGCCTGCGAGTAGTCGCGATGGGTCAGCGGAATGCCGGCATAGGCGGCGCAGCCGCTGGCGGCGGTGATGCCCGGCACCACCTGGAAGGGAATGCCGGCGGCGGCCAGGGTCTCGATCTCCTCGCCGCCGCGGCCGAACACGAACGGATCGCCGCCCTTCAGGCGCAGCACCCGCTTGCCTTCGCTGGCCAGGCGCACCAGCTCGGCGTTGATCTCATCCTGCGGCACGGTGTGCTGGTTGCGCTTCTTGCCGACGAAGATGCGCTCGGCATCGCGCCGCACCAGTTCGAGGATCGCCTCGGGCAGCAGGCGGTCGTACAGCACCACGTCGGCCTGCTGCATCAGGCGCAAGGCGCGGAAGGTCAGCAGGTCGGGATCGCCGGGACCGGCGCCGACCAGGTACACCTCGCCGCGCACCGGGGCGCCGTCGAGCAGGCGCTTCAGCTCGGCCTCGGCCGCCGCCTCGTCGCCGCGCATCGCAGCCTCGGCCCCGGGTCCGTCGAGGAAGCGCTCCCACACCGGGCGGCGCTGCGGCACCTCCCGCGCTTCGGCCACCTGGGGCCGCAGGCGGTGGAGGAATGTCGCCAGCCGGCCATAGCCGGCCGGCAGCCAGGCCTCGATACGCTCGCGCAGGCGCCGCGCCAGGACCGGCGCGGCGCCGCCGGTGGAGATGGCCACCTGCAGCGGCGCGCGGTCGACGATCGAGGGCGTGATGAACGAGGAATGCTCGGCATCGTCGACGGCGTTGACCGGCACCTGGGCGGCATCGGCCGCGGCGGCGATGGCGCGGTTGAGCAGGCGGTCGTCGGTAGCGGCGATCACCAGGCGGCAGCCGGCGACGCGCTGCGGCGTGAATTCCTTCGCCACGTGGTGGATGCGGCGGGTCCCGGCCAGGGCTTCCAGCTCGGTGTTGAGCAGCTGCGCCACCACCTCGATGCGCGGTGCGGCGCGCAGCAGCAGGCGGATCTTGCGCGCCGCGACTTCGCCGCCGCCCACCACCAGCACGCGGGCGCCGCGCAGGCGCAGGAACACGGGAAAGTAGCTGGAGACGGCTTCGGGTGCGCTCATCGGCGCCATTGTGGAACCTGCGCCGCTACCAGGGAAGTCGGGATCCAAAAAGCCGGGCTTACCTGCCCGCTCCGGCCGCCGCCGCAGGCAGCGGCTGCGCCTGCACCGGCGCCACCATGGCCTTGGACAGGGTCATGCTGCCGACCACCAGCAGCAGGCAGGCGACGGCGCGCTTCAGCACCGGCCCATCGAGGCGGAAGCCGACACGGCTGCCGATCCAGATGCCGGGCAGCGCCCCGAGCAGCAGCCAGCCGAGCAGGCTGTAGTCGATGGTGCCGAGCCGGGCGTGGCCGATGCCGGCGATCGCGGTGATGAGCACGGCATGGGCCAGGTCGCTGCCGACCAGCTTCGCCGGCTCGTGGCGTGGATAGAGCATCAGCAGCAGCATCATGCCGATGGCGCCGGCGCCGACGGAAGAAATGGTGACCATCGAGCCGATCAGCGCGCCGGCGGCGACGGTGAGGCCGCGCTGCCACGCCGGCCCGAGCTCCCGGCCACCCGCGGCGCTGGCCCAGCGGCTGCCGGGGCGCAACCGCGCGTTGATGGTGCCCTGCAGCAGGGTGAAGGTCGCGGTGACGATGATCGCCAGCGACAGGGTGACCTTGATCAGGCGGTCCAGGGTGGCGGTATGGCCCAGGTGCTGCAACAGCAGCAAGGTCAGCAACGACGCGGGCACGCTGCCCAGGGCCTGCCAGCCGACGATGCCCCAGTCGACCGACTTGCGGTTGCGGTACAGCAGCACGCCGAAGGACTTGCTGATCGAGGCGTAAAGCAGGTCCGTGCCCACCGCCAGCGCCGGCGAGATGCCATAGAACAGGATCAGCACCGGCGTCATCAACGAGCCGCCGCCCACGCCGGTGGCGCCCACGGCAATGCCGACCAGCAAGCCCGCCAGGGAAAACCCGAGACCGTAATCCATCGCCGTCATATAACCCTTCGCGCTAAAACCGGCTTGTTCCTGCGGTCACAATAATATATTGTGTAATAACAATGCACGGTCTTAAGAATCAAATTGAATATAGGGAGAACGTTGAGCTATGAAGCTGCGGCAGCTGCACTACATCCACGAGGTCGCCAATCGCGGCCTCAACGTCACCGCCGCGGCCGAGGCGCTGTTCACCTCGCAGCCCGGCGTCAGCAAGCAGATCCGCCTGCTCGAGGAGGAGCTGGGCGTGGATATCTTCCAGCGCAACGGCAAGCAGCTGTCCGAGGTGACGCCGGCGGGCCTGCGCATCCTCGACTACACCCGCCGCCTGCTGCGCGAGGCCGAGAACATCCGCAATGTCGCCGAGGAGTTCCGCGACACCGATCGCGGCGACCTCAGCCTCGCCACCACCCACACCCAGGCGCGCTATGCGCTGCCGCCGGTGATCCAGAACTTCCGCCAGAGCTACCCGCAGGTGCGGCTGCACCTGTTCCAGGGGACGCCGCAGCAGATCGCCAAGCAGGCCGCCGAGGGCACCGTCGATTTCGCCATCGCCACCGAGGCGATGGAGCACTTCGAGCAGCTGGTGATGCTGCCCTGCTACCACTGGAACCGCAGCGTCCTGGTGCCGCCGAAGCATCCTCTGGCGCTGAAGATGCAGGGGGGCAAGGCCAAGCTCAGCCTGGCCGACATCGCCGAGCACCCGATCATCACCTATACCTTCGGCTTCACCGGCCGCTCCAAGCTGGACCAGGCCTTCCACGCCCACGGCCTGAAGCCGGACGTGGTGCTGACCGCCGTGGACGCCGACGTGATCAAGACCTATGTGCGCCTGGGCCTGGGCGTGGGCATCGTCGCCAGCATGGCCTATGACGCCAAGCAGGACAGCGACCTGGTGCGGCTGCCGGCCGATCACCTGTTCGAACCCAGCACTACCCATATCGGCTTCCGCCAGGGCATGTTCCTGCGCACCTACATGTACGACTTCATCGCCCAGTTCGCACCGCACCTGAGCCGCGACCTGATCGACGAGGTCGCGGAGATCCAGGACGCCGCGGCGCGAAGCCAGCGGGTGCACGATCTGATCGCCAAGCTGCACTTGATCTAGCCAAAAGGAATAACCGGCCTCGATTGTCCTGTATAACCGGCACGCGCTCTTGGATCGATTAGTTATTACCTTATGCCCAAGCGCGGGCGCTAAAGTGCGCGCCCTAACATGCCCGCATAGCATCTGGAGTTGCCGTGTACCGTTACGACGAGCTGGACCAGCGGCTGGTGGACGAACGGGTCGCCCAGTTCCGCGACCAGACCGAGCGCTTCCTTGCCGGCAAGCTGTCGGAGGAGGAATTCCGCAGCCTGCGCCTGCGTAACGGCCTTTATATTCAAAGGTTTGCGCCGATGCTGCGGATCGCGGTGCCGTATGGCCTGCTGTCCAGCCGGCAGCTGCGCAAGCTCGGCCACATCGCCCGCACCTATGACAAGGGCTACGGCCACGTCAGCACCCGCACCAATATCCAGTTCAACTGGCCCCGGCTGGAGCAGGTGCCCGAGATCCTGGCCGAGTTGGCCACGGTGCAGATGCACGCGATCCAGACCAGCGGCAACTGCATCCGCAACACCACCACCGACGCCCTGGCCGGCGTGGCCGCGGACGAGCTGGTCGATCCGCGCCCCTACTGCGAGCTGACCCGGCAGTGGTCCACCTTCCACCCGGAATTCAACTGGCTGCCGCGCAAGTTCAAGATCGCCTTCTCGGCCTCGACCGTCGATCGTGCCGCGACCCAGGTGCATGACATCGGCGTCTACATCCGCCGCAACGAGGCCGGCGCGCTCGGCTACAGCATCTATGTCGGCGGCGGCCTCGGCCGCATGCCGATGATCGCGCAGAAGATCCGCGATTTCCTGCCCGAGCTGGACCTGTTCTCCTACCTCGAGGCGATCCTGCGGGTGTACAACCGCCTGGGCCGCCGCGACAACATCCACCGCGCGCGCATCAAGGTGCTGGTCAAGTCGCTGGGTGCGGCCAGGTTCGCCGAGCTGGTGGAAGCCGAGTGGGCCATGCTCAAGGACGGCTACCTCAAGCTGCTGCCCGAGGACATCGAGCGGGTCAAGTCGCGCTTCGACCAGCATCCTTATGTGTCCGAAGCCGAGGCCAACGACGGCAGCTACCAGCGCCGCCTGGAGGCCGACAGCCGCTTCGCCGGCTGGGTCAAGCGCAATACCCGCGCCCATCGCCGCCCGGGCTACCTGGCGGTGTTCGTCTCGCTCAAGGCCAACGGCGTGGCGCCGGGCGACGTCACCGACGCCCAGTTCGACGCCATCGCCGACCTGGCCGAACGCTACAGCTTCGGCGAGGTGCGCAACACCCACGACCAGAACATGGTGCTGGCCGAGGTGCGCAAGAACGATGTCTACGCCGTCTGGCAGCGCCTCAGCGAGCTGAACCTGGCGACGCCGAACATCGGCCTGCTCACCGACCTGATCTGCTGCCCCGGCCTGGACTTCTGCGCGCTGGCCAACGCCGGCTCCATCGGCGTGGCGCAGGACATCTTCGACCGCTTCGAGAGCCTCGACTACCAGCACGACATCGGCGAGCTCAAAATCAAGATGTCCGGCTGCATGAACGGCTGCGGCCATCACAGCGTCGGCCACATCGGCATCCTCGGGGTCGATAAGCACGGCGAGGAGTGGTACCAGGTGACCCTGGGCGGCTCGGCCGAGCACGACGCCAGCCTCGGCGACCGCACCGGCCCCTCGATCTCGCGCGCCGAGATCGGCAACGCCGTGCAGAAGATCATCGAGGTCTACCTGGAGCAGCGCGAGGGCGAGGACGAAAGCTTCCTCGAAACCTACCGCCGCGTCGGCATGGCCCCGTTCAAGGAGCGGCTCTACGGCGGCGCCGAGGCCGAGGCTGAAGAGGAGGCGGCGTGACATGGGCAGCCTGATCCTCGACCGCCGCATCGCCGCCAACGACTGGACCACCCTGGCCGACGACGCCGCCCTGCCCGCCGCCGGCAAGGTGATCGTCAGCCTCAAGCGCTGGCGCGCCGAACGCGAAGCCCTCGCCGCGTCCGGATTGACCGTCGGCGTGCGCATTCCCAATACCGAGGACGTCGGCGCCGTCGCGGCGGAGCTCGCCGGCCTGCCGCTGATCGCGGTGGAGATTCCCAAGTTCGGCGATGGCCGCGCTTACTCGCAGGCGCGGGTGCTGCGCGAGCGCCACGGCTACCGCGGCGAGATCCGCGCCCAGGGCGACGTCCTGCACGACCAGCTGTTTCACATGTCCCGCTGCGGCATCAACGCCTTCGAGCTGCGCGCCGACCAGGATCCGCAGGATTGCCTGCGCGCCTTCGGCGACTACGATCTGGCGTACCAGCACGGCGCCGACCGGCTCGGCACGGTGTGGGAACGGCGCCGGGCGCAGCGCGCCTAGCGGCAGCAGCGCCGGTGGCGGCGCGCGGCCCCATCGGCTGTGCCGTGCACAAAGCCGCGCGGGCTTTTGGCCTTACAATGGCCCGTGGATGACGCCATGACCCTGCTGCCCCGCCCGCCGCCCAAGGCCCTGCCCTTGGCTGAACTGCTCGGCGGTCCCCTCAAGGACCGCCATGGGCGGGTCAAGCGCAAGCTGCGCGTCTCGCTCACCGACCGTTGCAATTTCCGCTGTCCCTACTGCATGCCGGACAGCCCGGAATTCATGGAGCGCGCGGACCGCCTGTCGCGCCGCGAGCTGCAGAAACTACTGCGCCTGTTCGTGGCCGAACTGGGGGTGACCCATCTCCGCCTGACCGGCGGCGAACCGCTGCTGCGCCGCGATCTCGAGGCGGTGGTGGCCGAGTGCGGCGAACTGCGCGCCCTCGGCCTGCAGCGCATCTCCCTGACCACCAATGCCGCCCTGCTGGCGCGCCGCGCCGCCGGCCTCAAGGCCGCCGGCCTCGACGACCTCAACATCAGCCTCGACGCGCTGACCCCGGATACCTTCGCCCGCTTGTCCGGCAACCGCGACGTGCAACCGGTGCTGGACGGCATCGCCGCCGCGCAGGCGGCTGGCCTGCCGCTCAAGCTCAACGCCGTCGTGGTGCGCGGCGTCAACGAGGACGAGATCCTGCCGCTGACACGCTGGGCGGTGGCGCGGAACCTGCCGCTGCGCTTCATCGAGTTCATGCCGCTCGACGGCCGCCACGAATGGTCGCAGCAGCGCGTCGTCACCGAGGCCGAGATCCTCGAGCGCCTGCGCGGCGAGTTCGGCGTCGCCGCGCTGCCGCGCGGCAACGATCCTGCCGCCTACTTCGAGCTGCGCGGCAATGGTGCGCACTCGCGCATCGGCGTCATCGCCACGGTGTCCAATCCCTTCTGCGCCAGCTGTGACCGTCTGCGCCTCACCGCCGACGGCAAGCTCTATCCCTGCCTGTTCTCGCCCAAGGGCACCGCGCTGCGCGAGCCGCTGCGCGCCGGCGCCGGCGACGCCGAGCTGACGGCGTTGATCCGCAGTACGGTCTGGCACAAGGACGCCGGCTACGCCGCGCACCCGGGCTATGCCGAGCGGCGCATCGCGATGAACGCGCTGGGAGGGTGAGAGGCGCCGCTACGCGCGTACTTCGAACGCCGGCCCGGATGGCGCGGCTGCGGGAGGAACGGATCGCGCCGAGAATGCGAGCGAACGACAGATCGCCATGAGAATCACCGTGGAATGCTATGGCGCCTCGCAGCGCTGGTGCGGGGCCGAGCTGATCAGCCTCGATCTGGCCGACGCCGCCAGCGTGGCCGCCGCCCTGGATGAACTCGCCGGGCGCTATCCCGATTTCGCCAGCCGCCGCGAGACCGTGGCGGTGGCGATCGGCGACGAGATCGTGGCATCCGCCCGGGTTCTCGCCGACGGCGAGCGCATCGCCCTGATTCCGCCGGTCAGCGGCGGATGAAAGCCGCGCGCATGGCGTAAGGGAATGCCGCGCCCGGCTGGAGCCCTTTTCAGAGGGCCGATGGCGGAATGGTTGGTTCACGCGGGGCGGCACGTTAAAGTCACGCCATGGATGACCACGACCCGGCCAGGACACCCTGGTGAACCTGTCCCGCCTGCGCCACGGCGCCCTCGACCTTGCCGAGTGGCTGGCCGGACCCATGCCCGGCCATTGCGGCGGTCTGGCCGTGTTCGCCGGCACGGTGCGCGACGTGCATGAAGGGCGCGCGGTCGTCGGGATCAAGTACCATGCGCACCCTGCCCTGGCCGAGCGCCGCCTGGCCGAGATCGAGGTGGAAGGCGCGCGGCGCTTCGGCGTGCAGCTCAGCGTCGGTCACGCGGTGGGGGAGCTGAAGGTCGGCGACGCCAGCGTGGTGATCGTGGTCCGCGCCGGCCACCGCGCCGAGGCCTTCGAAGCCTGCCGCTGGGCTATCGACACGCTCAAGCAGACCGTGCCGATCTGGAAGGAGGAGCGCTACGCCGAAGGTCCGGCGCGGTTCCTCGAAGGCACACCCATCAAGCCGGTCGAGCAAACATGAGAGACGTCAGCGAAAAAGCCGTGACCCTGCGCGTGGCCGTGGCCCAGGCCGTGGTCGAGATGCCGCCCGCCGTGCTGGAGCGGCTCAAGGCGAAGACCCTGGACAAGGGCGACGCGCTGGAGATCGCCCGCGCCGCCGCCATCCTCGGCGCCAAGCGCACCTGGGAATTGCTGCCGCTGTGCCACCCGCTGCCGATCGAGCGGCATGACCTGTCGTACGAATTCGCCGCGGACCGGGTGAAGGTGCTGGTCGAGGTGGCGACCCATGCCCGCACCGGCGTGGAGATGGAGGCGCTGACCGCGGCCAGCATCTGCGCCCTGACCCTGTACGACATGCTCAAGCCGCACGCGGGCACCGACCTGGTGATCCGCGAGGTGCTGCTGCTGAAGAAGACCGGCGGCAAGTCGGACTTCCTGCGCAAATGATCCGGGCAGCCGCGCCCGCCCGGCCTATTTCGCCAGGTAGGCCCGCAGCCCCTGGTCATTGAGCAGGTTCATCACGCCCTCGGCAATGCAGCCGTCGATGTCCTGCACCGGGCTGCCGCTGGAATGCGTGACCGTCTTGCTGATGACCGTGCCGTCGCCGAGCGTGGCGTCGAAGCGGATCTCGCTGTTGTAGAAGAACGCGATGTAATGGCTCATCAGGTAGTTGACCTTGAGCCTGACGCTCTTGCCGCCGCCGGGGTGCGGGCGCGCCGCTTTGTGCAGCTCCTTGATGGTCTGCTGCACCATCACCTCGGTGACGGTGTGATAGTCGGACTGGTACTTGATTCCCGAGCCGGACAAGACGATCGCGGGGTCCGTCGAAGGCTGATCGTTGGTGACACTGACCGTGCCGGCAACGTCCATCGGCGCGATGAGTCCGTCGCGCAGCGGGTATTCCGCCGGCGTGAACGACATGGTGAAGCAGCCCTGCAGCAGCAGGGCCGGAAGCAGCAGCAGGATGCGCGCGAACGACATCGTCTCCCCCTTTGTCGACGGTCGGCGGCTTGATGAAGAGCTTTAGCCGCGCGGACGGTGCCTGGGCTTGCCATGCTTCGGCGGCGCGCCGTACGGTGTGCCGGCCTGGTCCTTGCGGCTGATGCGCAGCTGCTGGCCGCTGACCCAGACCTTCTGCAGGTCCTTGAAGATCTTCTTGGGCATGCCGGTGGGCAGGTCGATGAAGCTGTGGTCGTCGCGGATGTCGATGCGGCCGATGTAGGCGCTGTCGATCCCGGCCTCGTTGGCGATGGCGCCGACGATGTTGCCGGGCTTGACGCCGTGGACGTGCCCGACCTCGATCCTGAACGTCTCTTTTTCGACGTCGTCGTCCTTCTGCCGGGGCTCGCGCGGCCGGTCGTCGCGCGGCTTGTCGTCGCGACCCTCATACCGCGGGTTGTCGTCGCGGGGCCTTTCCTCGCGCAGCCCCTCCGGGCGCGGCGTCCGCTCCTCGCGCTCGCGGCGCGGATCGGGCCCGGCCAGCACGGCGTGGGCCAGGCGCGAGTGCTGCTCCTTCACCGGCACGCCGCCGCCGGCATTGGCCTTCAGCAGCAGCGGGCGATCGCCCTGGACCAGGCGCGCCAGGGCGGCGGCGATCTCGATCGCCGGCACGTTGTGCTCCTGCTCGAACTGTTCGATCAGGCTGCGGAACGGCGCGATGTCCGCCGCGCCGAGGGCCTCGCTGATCTTCTGCTTGAAGCGGGCGATGCGCTGGTCGTTGACGACGTCGACGCTGGGCACCTCCATCGGCGTGATCGGCTGGCGCGTGGCGCGCTCGATGGCGCGCAGCAGGTGGCGCTCGCGCGGCGCGATGAACAGGATGGCGTCGCCGCTGCGCCCGGCGCGGCCGGTGCGGCCGATGCGGTGGACGTAGGACTCGGTGTCGGTGGGGATGTCGTAGTTGACGACGTGGCTGACGCGCTCCACGTCGAGGCCGCGCGCGGCGACGTCCGTCGCCACCACGATATCCAGCCGGCCGTCCTTGAGCCGCGCCACGGTATGCTCGCGCGCCTTCTGCTCCATGTCGCCGTTGAGCGCCGCCACGGCGTAGCCGCGCGCCTCCAGACGGTCGGCCAGCTCCACCGTGCCGGCCTTGGTGCGGACGAAGATGATCATGCCGTCGAAGCTCTCGGCTTCGAGGATGCGGGTCAGCGCATCGAGCTTGTTGGTGCCGCTGACCAACCAGTAGCGCTGGCGGATGTTGGTCGCCGTGCTGGTCTTGCCGCGGATGGTGACTTCCGCCGGGTCCTTGAGGTGGGTCTGGGCGATGCGGCGGATCTGCGAAGGCATGGTGGCGGAGAACAGCGCCACCTGGCGCTGCGGCGGCGTCTTCTGCAGGATCGCCTCGACGTCGTCGATGAAGCCCATGCGCAGCATCTCGTCGGCCTCGTCCAGCACCAGGGTGGTGATGCCGTCGAGCTTGAGCGTGCCCTTTTCCATGTGATCGATGACGCGGCCCGGCGTGCCGACCACCACGTGCACCCCGCGCTTGAGCGCGGACAACTGCGGCGTGTAGGACTGGCCGCCGTAGATCGGCAGCACGTGGAAGCCCGGCAGGTGCTTGGCGTAGCGCTGGAACGCCTCGGCCACCTGGATCGCGAGCTCGCGCGTCGGCGCCAGCACCAGCGCCTGCGGGTTCTTGCGGGACAGGTCGATGCGGCTGAGGATCGGCAGCGCGAAGGCGGCGGTCTTGCCGGTGCCGGTCTGGGCCTGGCCCAGCACGTCGCGGCCTTCCAGCAGGTGCGGGATGGTGGCGGCCTGGATCGGCGAAGGGGTTTCGTAGCCGACCTCGGCCAGGGCCCGCAGCACCGCATCGCCAAGCGCAAGTTCGCGGAAGCCCAGCGGGGCGGGAGAAACGGCGTCAACGGCGGCATCGGCGGACATGCGGGGCATCCTGGCGTGAGGGTTTGCTCTGAACGCCAACGAACCGCGGGCGAAGAGACTGCGGCCGCCAGTTTACCCGTTCCGGCGCCGTCGCACCGGCGCAGCCGCCGGTCGGTGGGCGCGCCACCGGGGCGGCGCAGCCGGCTAGACTTGGAACCGCCGCCCCCATCCGGAACCGCACGTGCACATCGATTGCGAACGATCGCGAGGGAACGCCCGCCCCGGTGCCCGGAGCGGCAGCCCATGACCGGCGACCCGGAATCCGAATTCCCGCGCTTCGCCGAGGAGCCCGCGGCGCAGGCGGCGCCGGGCGCGCCGTGGAAGATCCTGGTGGCGGACGACGACCCCGGAGTGCACGCGGTCACCCGCCTGGCACTCGCGCAATTCCTGTTCGACGGCCGGCCGCTGGCGATCCTCGAAGCCTACTCGGGCGCCGAGGCGGTGGCGACGATGCGGGCGCAACCGGACATCGCGCTGATTTTCATGGATGTGGTGATGGAATCCGAGCATGCGGGGCTCGACGCCGTCGACGCCATCCGCAACGAACTAGCCAACAGCCGCACGCGCATCGTGCTGCGCACCGGCCAGCCTGGCCGGGCGCCGGAAGAGGGCATGGTCGGCCGCCATGGCATCAACGACTACAGCGAGAAAACCGAGCTCACGGCGACCCGGCTGAAGACCCTGGTGCACGCGCGCCTGCAGGACTACCGCAACCTGTCGCTGCGCGACACGCTCACCGGCCTGTTCAGCCGCTCGTTCCTGGACGAGTCGCTGGAGGTCGAGGAGGCGCGCTCCGGCGGCACCCGCGGCTCCTTTGCGGTGGCGCTGCTCGACCTGGACCGCTTCCGGGAGGTGAACGAGCAGCGCGGGCGCGTGGCCGGCGATGCCGTGCTCAAGTCGTTCGCGGGGCTGCTCCACGAGCATGTGCGGATGGGCGACATCGCCTGCCGCTACGGCGGCGAGGAATTCGTCGTAGTCATGCCCGGAACGGCGGCCGACGCGGCGCTGCGCACGGCCGAGTCGATCCGGCGCAAGTGGGAAGCCACCCCGGCGGCGCACGAGGCCGCCGGTGACGGGCCCCTCACCGTCTCGATCGGCGTCGCGGTCTTCCCGCAGCATGCCCGCACGCCGGATGCGTTGATGCGGGCGGCCGGCGAGGCCCTGCGCCGCGCCAAGGAAAAAGGCGGGAACCGCAGCGAGCTTGCGGTGGGGCCGGCGCCGCGCTGACGCTGGCCGGGGCTGCGGATCGCCGTTCTGCGGCCGCTACGGCCCGATCCGCCGCAGCCCCCCCAGGTAGGGCTGCAATGCCGAGGGCACGGCGATCGCCCCGCCCTCGTCCTGGTAGTTCTCCAGGATCGCCACCAGCGTGCGGCCCACCGCCAGTCCCGAGCCGTTGAGGGTGTGCAGCAGCTCCGGCTTCTTGGTCTCCGGGTGGCGGTAGCGCGCCAGCATGCGCCGCGCCTGGTAGTCCTCGAAGTTGGAGCAGGAGCTGATCTCGCGGTAGCGGTCCTGCGACGGCAGCCAGACTTCGAGGTCGTAGGTCTTGGCGGCGGAGGCGCCCATGTCGCCGGCGCAGAGCAGCACCCGGCGATAAGGCAGCTCCAGCTTTTCGAGGATCGCCTCGGCGTGGGCGGTGAGCTGCTCGTGCGCCTCGTAGGACTGCTCCGGCAGCGTCGCCTGCACCAGCTCCACCTTCTCGAACTGGTGCTGGCGGATCATGCCCTTGGTGTCCTTGCCCGCCGCGCCGGCCTCGGCGCGGAAGCACGGCGTGTGGCAGACCCACTTGCGCGGCAACCTGGCGGCGTCGAGGATCTCGTCGCGCAGCAGGTTGGTGACCGGCACCTCGGCGGTGGGGATCAGGCGCCAGTCCTGCTCGGCCTTCAGCGCGAACAGGTCTTCGCCGAACTTGGGCAGCTGGCCGGTGCCGCGCAGGGACGCGGCATTGACGATGTAGGGGACGTACAACTCCTCGTAGCCGTGGTCGGTGGTGTGCACGTCGAGCATGAACTGGGTCAGGGCGCGCTGCAGCCGCGCCAGCTGCCCGCGCAGCACCACGAACCGTGCGCCGGTCAGCTTGGCGGCGGCGGCGAAGTCCATCAGGCCGAGGGCCTCGCCGAGGTCGGCGTGGTCCTTGGCCCCGGCGGCCGGGCGCGGGCTGCCCCAGCGCTTGAGCTCGACATTGTCGTGCTCGTCCCTCCCCTCCGGCACGCTGGCGTGCGGGATGTTCGGCACGCGCAGCACGAAGTCCTCGAACTCGGCCTGCAGCGCCGCCAGCGCCTGCTCGTTGTTGCCCAGCTGCTGCTTGATGCGGTCCATGTCGGCCAGGATCGGCGCCGCATCCTCGCCCTTGGCCTTGGCCTGGCCGATGCGCTTGGAGCCGACATTGCGCTCGGCCTGCAGCTTCTCGGTCTCGGTCTGCAGCGACTTGCGGCGGCTCTCCAGCTCATGGAAGCGCTCCAGGTCGAAGACGAAGCCGCGGCGCGCCAGATGGGTGGCCACGGCCTCGGGCTGGGCGCGCAGGAGTTTGGGGTCAAGCATCGGGGACTTTTTCGGGCGGTTGAGGCGGCATTGTACCCAAGGCCGCCCCGGCCCCGCGGCCGGAGCTTCCGCGTCGCGGGCGGCGGCGCTTTCAGTCCCCGGGCCGCCGGCCTGCTGCCGGCCGCGCGGAGATGGCGGCGCAAAGCCGTCAGCGCACCACCAGCACCGCGCAATGGGCGTAGCCCATGACCTGCTTGGTGGTGGAGCCGGTGAGCCAGCGCTCGATCAGGGACTTGCCGCGGTGGCCGAGCACGATCAGGTCGGCCTCCAGCTTCTGCGCCTCGGCCACCACCTGCTCCGCCGGGTGGCCGACCAGCGTACGGAAGTGCAGGGCCAGCTGCCGCCCGCCGGCCTCGTCGCGCAGCCGCTGCCCCAGCTTGTTGTAGTGCTCCCGGCCGGCCTCGATCATCGCGGCCGTCTCGATATCCTCGCCGAACTCGGGCAGGCGCACCACCGAAACGGCGTGCAGCTCGGCGCCGTAGCGGGCGGCCAGGTCCAGCGCCATGCGGAAGGCCTTGTCCGCGGTGGGCGAGCTGTCGTGCGCGACCAGTATCCTGGTGATCATGCGGCCTCCCATGGTGAGCAGCCTTCACCCCAGCACCGCTCGGGCGGCTGGCGCCGCCGGCCTAGAACAAGGGCGGCAACACCTTCGACCAGTCGGCCTTTTCGACGCCCGCCACGCCGTAGCGCACCGGCGACAGGGTGTAGAACAACGATAGCTCCGCCGTCTCCACCGCGTCGAGCAGGCGCCCGGCCTGGTCCTCGCCGCAGACGAAGCGCACTTCCACCGGCAGTTCGCTCGCCAGCTCGAAGAAGCGCTCTTCGGTAAGCACGCCGTGGCGGCCGTAGCCGGCGATGCCGCGGAACGCGCCGCCGCCCGGGATGCCGAGGCGGCGCGCCTCGCGCAGCAGCCAGTCGTACAGCGCCAGGCCATGGCAGCGGCGGTTTTCGTGGACCACGAAGCGCAGGACCACGCCCTCGGCGCTGTGGCTCTTCCATTCCTTTCGGACCTGGTTCATGGCGCACCTCCGGCCCAGAGGCGGGCCATCCGCACCGTCAGCACGCCCAGCGCCGTGGCCACCAGCGAGCCGCTGACGTGGATGGCGATCTCGCCCAGGCCCCAGAGGAGCTGGCCGCGCGCCAGCAGAGTGTAGGTCTCGGCGGAGAAGGTTGAAAAGGTGGTGAGGCCGCCGCAGAAGCCGGTCATCAGGAACAGGCGCGCCTGCGGCGACAGGCCCAGGTTGTGGGTGATCATTCCCAGCGCCAGGCCGATGACATAGCCGCCGATGAGATTGGCGGCCAGGGTGCCCAGCGGCACCGTCGGAAACAGCGGGTTGAGGCGCAGGCCCAGCCACCAGCGCAGCCAGGCCCCGATCACGGAGCCGGTACCCACCGCCAGTAAACCCGTGAAATTCATTGCCCCACCCTTGTGTACGGTAGAAGGCCGACGGGCGGATCAGTCAGAGGCACGATGCCGCCGCGCTGGCGCGCAGTAGGCATCATCAGCCGGCGCAGCCGGCGGTTCGAGGAGGCATGCCATCTCCTGCGCGAAAGCTTAGCGGCGCCCGCGCACCCGGCGCAAGCCGGATTGAGCTTTAATTACCCGCGACAAGTGGCTGTTCATGATGATAAAGTCCCCACTTCCATCAAAATCATCAGAGCCGCCCTTGACCGACGTGCCGCCGCTTTTGCGTTCGTTCCGGCCACAAGCCCTGCTCCTGCTGGCTCTGGCAGCCCTTTTCGCCATCGTCCCGCTGCGTGCCCACGCCGGCGGCGAGCTGCGCTCCTACGCCGTGCTGGTGGTGGACCGGGACACCGGCGAGGCCCTGGTTTCGAAGAATGCGGACGTGGTGGTACCGATCGCCTCGCTCACCAAGCTGATGACGGCGCTGGTGGTGCTCGAAGCGCATCCCGACATGGACGAGACGCTCGAGGTCACCAGCGACGACCTCGACCGCGAAAAGCACACCTACTCGCGGCTCGGCGTCGGCACCCGCCTGCCCCGCTCCAGCATGCTGCTGCTGGCGCTGATGTCTTCCGAGAACCGGGCGGCGATGGCGCTGAGCCGGGCCTATCCGGGCGGCCGCCCGGCCTTTATCGCCCGCATGAACGCCAAGGCGCGCGAGCTGGGCATGAACTCGTCGCACTTCGCCGACCCGGCCGGCCTGTCGGACGCGACCACCTCCACCGCCCGCGACCTGCTGCGCCTGATGAACGCCGCCGACCAGGAGCCGCTGATCCGCCACGATTCCACCCATGAGCAGGAAACGGTGCGGGTGCGCGGCCGGCTGATGCACTTCGTCAACACCAACCGCATGGTCCGCGGCGGCAGCAGCCGCGACTGGACCATCGAGCTGCAGAAGACCGGCTTCACCAACGAGGCCGGGCGCTGCCTGGTGATGCGCGCCACCACCCTCGATCACCGCCTGTCGATGGTGTTCCTCAACTCCTCCGGCAGCCTGACCCGGTTCGCCGATGCCCGCCGCGTGCGCGAGCAGCTGGCGCGGCACCGCCTCGGCCAGCCGCGCCCGGCGACCGCGGTAGCGGCTTCGATCAAGGGCAACTCCTGAAGTCCTGCGGCGGGCCGCGACGCCCGCCTCGCCAAAGCTAGCCGCCGCGGTTCGCCGCGCGCAGCTGCGCCAGTTTCTCCGCGATCTTCCCCTCCAGGCCGCGCGTGGTCGGCCGGTAGAACTCCGTACCGGCCAGCGCATCGGGCAGGTATTGCTGACCGGCGGAATGCGCGTCCTGCTCGTCGTGCGAGTAGCGGTAGCCCTCGCCATAACCGAGATTCTTCATGAGCCTGGTCGGCGCGTTGCGCAGGTGCATCGGCACTTCCAGCGTGCCGCTGCTCTCCACCACGCCCCGCACCTCGCCGTAGGCCTTGTACACCGCGTTGCTCTTGGCGGCTATCGCCAGATATACCACGGCAACGGCCAGCGCCAATTCGCCTTCCGGGCTGCCCAGGCGCTCCCAGCTGTCCCAGGCATCCAGGCAGATGCGCTGCGCCCGCGGATCGGCCAGGCCGATGTCCTCGATGCTCATGCGCAGCACCCGGCGCGCGATGTAGACCGGGTCGACGCCGCCGTCGAGCATGCGGGCGAACCAATACAGCGCGCCGTCCGGGTCGCTGCCGCGCACCGACTTGTGCAGGGCCGAGATCTGGTCGTAGAAGTTCTCGCCCTGCTTGTCGAAGCGGCGCAGGCCGCGGCCGATCAGCTTCTCCAGCAGCTGGTCGTTCTTCTCGCCGGCGGCGCGCGACAGCTCCACCGCGGTCTCGAGCAGGATCAAGGCGCGGCGCGCATCGCCGTCGGCGCTTTCAGCGATGCGGTCCAGCCAGTGCCCGGGAACGGCGTCCGGCCCCGCCCCCAGTCCGCGCCCGGCGTCGGCCAGGGCGCGGCGCAGCAGGCCGAGGATCGCCGCCTCGTCCAGCGGGCGCAGCACGAACACCCGCAGCCGGGACAGCAAGGCGCCGTTGAGCTCGAAGCTGGGATTCTCGGTGGTGGCGCCCACCAGGACCAGCGTGCCGTCCTCGACGTAGGGCAGCAGCGCGTCCTGCTGGCTCTTGTTGAAGCGGTGGATTTCGTCGACGAACAGTACGGTGCGCCGCGGCGGATTCGCCTGCAGCGCCATGCGCGCCTCGGCGGTCGCTTCGCGGATGTCCTTGACGCCCGCCATAACCGCCGACAGGGTCAGGAACTGGGCGTCGGCGTACTGGGCGATCAGCCGCGCCAGAGTGGTCTTGCCCACGCCGGGCGGGCCCCAGAACACCATCGAAGGGATGCGGCCGGACTCCAGGGCGACGCGCAGCGGCGCGCCGCCGGCGAGCAGGTGCTCCTGGCCGACCACCTCGTCGAGCGTGCGCGGACGCATGCGCTCGGCCAGGGGCTGGGAGACAGGGGTTGCGTCAGGCAGGACGTCGGCCATGAAACCTTTCTACCATGTCCCAAAAGCAAAAGCGCCTCGCGCAAGGGGCAAACCGCCGCCAGGAAAAGCTTTCGCGGTTCCTGCGCGGCCTTGGCGTCATTGCGCCAGGCCCGCTACCGTCAATCCAGCGACTTGGTGGTGATGCCGCCGTCGTTGACGATCTCCGCCCCCTTGGGGGGCGTGAACTGGAACTGCGCGGGATCGATCTTCGCGTTGGTGCGCACCTCGGTGAAGCTCACCTCCGAGTGTCCGCCGATCTGGTCGGCGAAGCGCATGCGCTGCGGCGCGCCGTCCTTGTCCAGCGCCAGCTCGATCGACTTGAAGTCGCTGTCCCTGGCCTTCGGCGTCAGGGTCACCAGGCGCATGTCGCCCTCGCTGCCGGAATCCTTCACCGTGAACGCGGTGCTCAGCGCGGTCTTCTGCGACAGCAGCTCGGCCGGGGTGCCGGCCAGCGCCGCCTTGGCCTCGCGCACCGTCACCTGGTTGAGGTCGGGATCGTAGGCCCACAGCTTGGCGCCGTCGCAGATGGTGGTCTGGGTATAGGGCTTCTCGTAGGCCCAGCGGAACTTGCCGGCGCCGCCCTTGGACGCGGGGCGTTCCAGCCAGAAATGGCCGCTGCTGCGGCCGCTGACCTGGCCCTTGTCGGTGGTCTGCACCTGCTCGAAGTGCGCCTCGAAGGTCTGCACGCCGTCGGTGAAGCGCTTCAGCGCGTCCTGGGCGGAGTCCGCGTGCGCGGCAAAGGCGAACAGCTGGCTCGCCCAGAGGGCGCCAAGGCCGCACAGAAAAACTCTCTTGTTCATTTTCATTGTTCCCAGCCTCGCACCAGGACGCTGACCGCCTGCTGAATTGAATTGCACCAACGCTTCTTGCTTTTCTTTGCGGTCTTGGCGGGCCTGCGCGGGACCAGCCGCTGCAGGCCCCGCTCCCCTTACTCGCGCCCGCCGCCCGGCACCAGGATCTCGCGGTTGCCGCCGGGTCCGCTGGGGCCGACGATGCCGGAGGCCTCCATCTGCTCGACCATGCGCGCGGCGCGGTTGTAGCCGATCGACAGGCGCCGCTGCACCCAGGACACGCTGGCCTTGCGTGTCTCCAGCACCACCGCCACGGCCTGGTCGTACATCGGGTCCTTCTCGGCGTCGCCGCCACCGCCGGCCTCCGCCACCTCCTTCGGGTCCGGCTCGCCCGCGGTGATCTCGGCGATGTAGTCCGGCTCGCCCACCTGCTTGAGGTAGGCCACCACCTTGTGCACCTCGTGGTCGTCGACGAAGGCGCCGTGCAGGCGGTTCATGCGCGAGGCGCCGATCGGGCGGTACAGCATGTCGCCGTAGCCGAGCAGGGTTTCGGCGCCCATCTCGTCGAGGATGGTGCGCGAGTCGATGCGCGAGGCCACCTGGAAGGCGACGCGCGACGGGATGTTGGCCTTGATCAGGCCGGTGATCACGTCCACGCTGGGCCGCTGCGTCGCCACGATCAGGTGGATGCCGGCGGCGCGCGCCTTCTGCGCCAGGCGGGCGATCAGCTCTTCGACCTTCTTGCCCACCACCATCATCATGTCGGCCAGCTCGTCGATGATGACGACGATGTGCGGCATGTTCTCCAGCAGCGGCGGCTCGATCGGGTTTTCCGCAAAGAGGTCGGGCTCGGCAGCGAGCGGATCGCGCAGGGGCTCGCCGGACCTGGCCGACTCCTCGATCTTGCGATTGAGGCCGGCGAGGTTGCGCACCCCCAGCGCCGACATCAGGCGGTAGCGGCGCTCCATTTCGGCCACGCACCAGCGCAGCGCATTGCCGGCGTCCTTCATGTCGGTGACCACCGGCGTCAGCAGGTGCGGGATGCCGTCGTAGACCGACAGCTCCAGCATCTTCGGATCGATCAGGATGAAACGCACCTGCTCGGCGGTGGACTTGTACAGCATCGACAGGATCATGGCGTTGATCGCCACCGACTTGCCGGCGCCCGTGGTGCCGGCTACCAGCAGGTGCGGCATCTTGGCCAGGTCCACCGCCACCGGGTTGCCGGCGATGTCCTTGCCCATGCCGATGGTCAGCGGCGACGCCGAGTCCTGGTACGAGGTGGACTCGAACACCTCGCGCAGCACCACCATCTCGCGCTTCTGGTTGGGGATCTCCAGGCCGATGACGCTCTTGCCTTCCACCACCTCGACCACGCGCACGCTGGCCACCGACAGCGCGCGCGCCAGGTCCTTGGACAGGTTGGTGACCTGCACGCCCTTGACGCCGGGCGCCGGCTGCAGCTCGAAGCGGGTGATGACCGGGCCGGGCATGGCGTCGACCACCTGCGCCTTGACGCCGAAGTCGGCCAGGTGACGCTCCAGCTCGCGCGACAGGCGCTCGATCTCCTCCGGGGTGTAGCGCTTGCCGCTCGGGCGCGCCATGTCGAGCAGCTCCAGCGGCGGCAGCGGGTTGGTGCCGTCGAAGGCCGGCACCTCGGGCTCGTCGGCCTTCAGGCTTTTCTTCGGCTTGGGCGCGGCCTTGGGCGGCGCCGCGCGGTCAGGGGCGATGCCGCTGGCTTCGGCCGGTTCCGGCACCAGCGAGGGCGCCACCGATACCGCGCGCTCCACCGGTTCGGGCCGGGTGGGCGCCGCCGGCTCGGGCCGGCGGTCCGGGCGGGTCTCGAGCCGGGCCGGCTCCGGCGCGGGCGCTTCGGCCACCGCCGGCGGCGGGGCGCCGAAGTCGAATTCCTCGTCTTCGGCCTTCAGCGTCGGCGCGCGGCGGCGGCGCGGCTTCTCGGCCGCGGTGTCGGCCGCGGCGGCGGCACTCTCCAGGCCCTCCGGCGCCACGCTGGCAGCCGGTTCGGCGCTGCGGGCGGCGGCGGCCAGGGCGCGCTTCTCGCGGGCGCGCTGGAACAGCGCCAGCACCCGCCCGCCAAGGGCGTCGAGCACCGTCATCCAGGAAAAGATCATCGCCAGCGGCAGGGCCGCGGCGAACAGGGTGAGGAACAGCAGGGTGGCGCCGACCTGGTTCAGCACGCCCTTGAAGGTACTGCTGAGCAGGGCCCCGGCCGCCCCGCCGCCACCCACCTCCGCGCCGCCGGGCTGCCAGGACGGCGCCGGCAGGTAAAACGTCGCCAGCGCGGTCAGGGACAGCAGCGCCACCACCCAGGCCGCCGCGCGCACGCCGGCCGGAAAATGGGAAGGGCCGTCGTGCCCGCGGAAAACGCGCACGCCCAGCCATAGCACCGACCAGGGCAACAGGTAGGCAACATAGCCGAAAGCCCCCAGCAGGTAGCCGGCCAGCCAGGCGCCCGCCATCCCGCCCAGGTTGCTGGGCGGCGCGCCGTTGCCGGAGGTGAACAGGCTGCGGTCGTTGGGGTGGAAGCTGACCAGGGCCACCAGCAGGAACAGGGCCACGCCGGTGCAGGCCAGGAAGGCCGCCTCGCGCGGCAGGCGCTCGATCCAGCCGCTTTCAGCCGGGGCGGCGGCCGCGCCCCCCACCGGAACGGCGGCACGGCTGCGCGGGCCGGCGGGCTTGCCGGCCGCAGGGTTCTGGGGCTTGCCCAGGGGCTTGGCGGCTTGCTTCTTGCTTTTGAAGAGTTCCAGCACCAGTTAAGCGCTCATTCAGGGGGTCGGGACTTCAATGTCACGTGGCCGCCAAAGCCGGGCGGCGGCGGCAAAAGTATAGCAGCCGCCCCCTGCCCTCCGGCCGCGGCCACCGCCCGTCCGCCTCGGCGGAACGGGGCTTGAAATCGCTGCATAAACCTTCATTCTTGAAGCGTGTCAAAGCTAAAGAGAGGATCGATTCGGAGCGAGCCATGAGTACGGAAATCCGTCACTTCGTGTTGACCGGCGGCGGCGAAATCCGCGAATTCTCGTCAGACGAGGCCGCGCTGATCGCGGCCGGCGCCAATCGTATTCCGGAGTTCGCCGAACGGCGCATGCGCTATCTCCAGGTCTCCTGGGACGACGAGTCCGCCAACGAACTGAAGATCCAGACCGCCGGGGCCGCCATCCGCTTCGACGCCGAGGGCCGCCTCACCGAGGCCACGCCGCCGGCCGAGGAGGAAAAGATCTCGCGCTTCGAACATGACACCTGCGTGCAGTGGGCCCTGCGCAAGTCGGCGGTCGCTCCCCTGACGTTTCACTGATCGATGGCGGAGGAGTTTCGCCTCCGCCATCTGGACTCCGCCTCGGCGCTTCCGGCCGAGGTCTGGAACCGCTTTTTCCCGGCCGACTACCCTTTCACCCGGCACGAGTTCCTGGCCGCGCTGGAGACGCACGGCTGCGCCACGGCCACAACCGGCTGGACGCCGTGCCACGCCGTGCTGGAGGACGCCTCGGGCGACCTCGCCGGGCTCGCCCCGTTGTACCTGAAGGCGCACTCCTACGGCGAGTTCGTCTTCGATTTCTCCTGGGCCGAGGCCAGCCAGCGGATCGGCCGCCGCTACTATCCCAAGCTGCTCAACGCCGTGCCCTTCACTCCCGCCACCGGGCCCCGCCTGGGCGCGCGCGACGAGTTGGCGCGTGGGGCCCTGGCCGCGGCGCTGCCGCAGGTGGCGCGCGGCAACAAGCTGTCCTCCGCCCATGCCCTGTTCCTGGCCCCGGATGACCTCCAGGCCCTGCGCGGCGCCGGCTGCCTCGAGCGCAACGACGTGCAGTTCCATTGGCGCAATCACGGCTACGAGGATTTCGCCGGCTTCGTCGCGCGCCTGTCCAGCGACAAGCGCAAGAAACTGCTGCGCGAGCGGCGCCGCGTGGCCGAGGCCGGGCTGCGTTTCGAGGTGCGATCCGGCGAGGAGCTGGACACCGCCGCCTGGGAACGGGTTTATGCGCTCTATGCCAACACTTACGGCGAGCGCGGCCAGGATCCCTATCTGAGCCTGGAATTTTTTCTCGACTACGGGCAGGCGGCGGGGACGCCGGTTAGACTGGTCCTGGCTTACGAAGGTCAGAGGCTGGTGGCCGTGGCGATCACCGTTCTGGGCGGAGACACGCTGTATGGGAGGCACTGGGGCGCGGCCGAGCGCTACCACTCCCTGCACTTTGAAACCTGCTATTACCAGGGCATCGACTGGTGCATCCGCCAGGGCCTCGCCTGCTTCGACGCCGGCGCCCAGGGCGAGCACAAGCTGGCGCGCGGCTTCGAGCCGGTGACCACCCATTCCGCCCACTGGCTGGCCGAGCCGCGCCTGCACCAGGCGGTGGCCAACGCCCTGGCGCGCGAGCGCGCCTGGGTCGAAGCCCGCGGCGAAGCCCTGGCCGAGCACAGCCCCTACCGCCGCGGCGACGGCGCGGCCGCGCTGCCGCTGGAACTGGACGCGGAGCATGGATAACCCGGTCCGCCTGCACTGGCTGGATCCGCGCGATCCCAACCAGCCGTTTCCGCCGGCGCACCGCGCCATGCGCGATCCCAACGGCCTGCTGGCGATCGGCGGCGACCTGTCGCTGACGCGGATGATCCGCGCCTATTCCTCCGGCATCTTCCCTTGGTACAACCCCAACGAGCCGATCCTGTGGTGGTGCCCGGACCCGCGCGCGGTGATGGACCCCGCCGATTTCCACGTCTCGCACTCCCTGGCCAAGCGGCTGCGCAAGGACGACTACGCGGTCAGCCTGGACAGCGCCTATACCGCGGTGCTGGAAGCCTGCTCCGGGCCGCGCCGCAGCGGCCACGGCACCTGGCTGGGCCCGGACATGAAGCGCGCCTACCAGGAGCTGCACCGGCACGGTTTCGCCCATTCGGTCGAGGTCTGGCAGGAGGGCCAGCTGGTCGGCGGCCTGTATGGCGTGGCGCTGGGGCGCGCCTTCTTCGGCGAATCCATGTTCAGCGCCATGCCGGATGCCTCCAAGCTGGCCCTGTATTACCTGAGCCAGCAGCTGCGGGCCTGGTCCTACAGCCTGATCGACTGCCAGGTCAGCTCCGGCCACCTCAAGACCCTGGGCGCGGTGGAGATTCCGCGCGACCGCTTCCTGCTGCGCCTGCGCCAGGCCCTGCAGGACGCCGGCCGCACCGGCCCCTGGCGCTTCGACATCCCGGTGCCGGAGCCGCGCCGCCACCGGCCGCTGCTGGCGGGGCTGGACGCATGAAGCTGCAGAGCCTGCGCCTGCTGCTGGGCAGCTCCCATGCCTGTGGCTACCTGCCGCAGCGCAACGCCCGCAGCGCCTTCGTCGACCCGGCTTTTCCGCTCAGCGAGACGCTTTACGGCGCGCTGCTCGACCAGGGCTTCCGCCGCAGCGGCAACTACGCCTACCGGCCGATGTGCCTGATGTGCCAGTCCTGCCGCTCGGTGCGCATCGTCGCCGCCGAGTTCGCCCCGGACCGCGCGCAGCGGCGCTGCCTGCGCGCCAACGCCGACCTGAGCCTGCACCTGGCGCCGCGCCTGGGCGCCGAGCATTACGCCCTCTACCGCCGCTACCTGCAGGCGCGCCACCCCTCCGGCGGCATGGACCCGGACGACGCCGAGGCGTTCCGCGAATTCCTCGGCTGCGGCTGGGGCCACACCGAATTCTGGGAATACCGCCGCGGCTCGGACCTGCTGGGCCTGTCGGTGGTGGACCGGGTGCCGCAGGGATACTCGGCCGTCTACACCTTCTTCGCCCCGGAGCACCCGGCCCGCAGCCTCGGCACCTACGCCATCCTGCGCCAGGTCGAGCAGGCGCGGCTGCGGAAGCTGCCCTACCTCTACCTCGGGTATTGGGTGCCGGACAGCGAGAAAATGGACTACAAGAAGCGCTTCCGGCCGCTGGAGGTGCTGCTGCCCGCCGGCTGGACCCGGCTGGAAGGCAATGGCGCCCGAATTGCCGCGGGGGGTGGGTTCGCGGATAATGCCGCCTCCTGAAAGAACCCTGGGGCTCGTCCCTGGCTTATGGCCAAAGAAGATCACATCGAAATGCCCGGCGTTGTCGTCGAGACGCTGCCGAATACCACCTTCCGCGTCAAGCTCGAAAACGGCCACGTCGTCACCGCCCACATCTCGGGCCGCATGCGCAAGAATTACATCCGCATCCTCACCGGCGACAAGGTGACGGTGCAGCTGACCCCGTATGACCTGACCAAGGGTCGCATCACCTTCCGCGACAAATGACCCGCGTCTGGGGGGCGTCCCGGCGAAACCCGGGATGCGCGGAGCCCCCGGGCGCCGCGCTCTGACTCCCGATACCGGCTTTCGCCGGGATGAGGACTTAAAAAAGACAAAGCCCGCTTGCGCGGGCTTCGTCGTTTACGGCGATTGCCAAAAAGCTCAGGCGTCGGAGGTTTCCGCCGCCGCCGGGGCCGCCTTCTCGCGCGCCTCCATCTCGAAGGACAGCTTGCCGTCCTCGCCGACCTCGACCGTGACGCGGCCGCCGTTGGCGAGCTTGCCGAACAGCAGTTCCTCGGCCAGCGGGCGCTTCAGGTTTTCCTGGATGGTGCGAGCCATCGGGCGGGCGCCCATCTTGGCGTCGTAGCCCTTCTCCGCCAGCCACTCGCGGGCGTCCGGCTCCACTTCCAGCGCGACGTGCTTGGCCGCCAGCTGCTCTTCCAGCTGGATCAGGAACTTGTCCACCACCCGCGCGATTTCCGCCTTGCCCAGCGGCGCGAACGGCACGATCGCGTCGAGGCGGTTGCGGAATTCCGGCGTGAACATGCGGCGGATCACTTCGAGCGCGTCGGTGCTGTGGTTCTGCTCGGAGAAGCCGATCGAGCGGCGCGAGGACTCCTCGGCGCCGGCGTTGGTGGTCATCACCAGGATGACGTTGCGGAAATCGGCGGCGCGGCCGTTGTTGTCGGTCAGCTTGCCGTGGTCCATCACCTGCAGCAACAGGTTGAACACGTCCGGATGGGCCTTCTCGATCTCGTCCAGCAGCACCACCGCGTGCGGGTGCTTGAGCACCGCGTCGGTCAGCAGGCCGCCCTGGTCGAAGCCGACGTAGCCCGGCGGCGCGCCGATCAGGCGCGACACGGTGTGCCGCTCCATGTACTCGGACATGTCGAAGCGGATCAGCTCGATGCCCAGCTGGTTGGCGAGCTGGCGCGTGACCTCGGTCTTGCCCACGCCGGTGGGACCGGCCAGCAGGAAGTTGCCGATCGGCCGGTCGGGGTTGCCGAGGCCGGAGCGCGACAGCTTGATGCAGGACGAGAGGGTCTCGATCGCCGCGTCCTGGCCGAAGATCACCAGCTTGAGGTCGCGTTCGAGGTTGGCCAGCCGGTCGCGGTCGTTGTTGGACACGCTCTTCGGCGGAATCCGCGCGATCTTGGCCACCGTCTCCTCGATGTCGCGCACCTGCACGGTCTTGCGGCGCTTGGTCTCGGGCAGCAGGCGCAGCCGCGCGGCGGCCTCGTCGATGACGTCGATGGCCTTGTCCGGCAGGTGGCGGTCGGTGATGTGGCGCGCCGACAGCTCCACTGCCGAGCGGATCGCGCCGCTGGTGAAGTGAACCTGGTGGTGCTCCTCGAAGCGCTCGCGCAGGCCCTCGATGATCTTGATGGTGTCCTCGACCGAGGGCTCCGGCACGTCGATCTTCTGGAAGCGGCGCGACAGCGCGCGGTCCTTCTCGAAGATGCCGCGGTATTCCTGGTAGGTGGTGCTGCCGATGCAGCGCAGCTCGCCGCTGGCCAGCATCGGCTTGAGCAGGTTCGACGCGTCCATCACGCCGCCGCTGGCGGCACCGGCGCCGATGATCATGTGGATCTCGTCGATGAACAGGATCGCGCCGGGGGTGCGGGTCAGCTCGGTGATGACGCCCTTGAAGCGCTTCTCGAAGTCGCCGCGGTACTTGGTGCCGGCGATCAGGCTGCCGAGGTCGAGGCTGTAGACCACGCCGTTGCGCAGCAGCTCCGGCACCTTGCCCTCGGTGATCAGCCAGGCCAGGCCTTCGGCGATGGCGGTCTTGCCGACGCCGGCCTCGCCCACCAGCAGCGGGTTGTTCTTGCGGCGCCGGCACAGGGTCTGCATCACCCGCTCGAGCTCCAGGGTGCGGCCGATCAGGGGGTCGATCTGGCCGCGCAGGGCGCGCTCGTTGAGATTGGTGGTGAACTGCTCCAGCGCGGTCTTGCCGCCGGCCTTGCCCGGCTCTTCCTTCTCTTCGCCCTCGCTGGAGGTCTCCGGGGCGGCGGGCTGGCTGTTCTTGGCGATGCCGTGCGAGATGTAGTTGACGATGTCCAGGCGGCTCACGCCCTGCTCGTTGAGCAGGAACACGGCGTGGGTGTCCTTTTCGGCGAACAGCGCCACCAGCACGTTGAGGGTGGAAACGCGCTTCTTGCCCGACGCCTGGACGTGATAAATGGCGCGCTGCAGCACGCGCTGGAACGACAGCGTCGGCTGCACTTCCTGATTGCCGGCCGCTTCCTTGTTGGAATGGATGTTCTGCGCGATGTAGTCGCGCAGCGCCTGCTCGAGCTTGTCCAGGTCGGCGCCGCTGGCGGTCAGCACCTCGCTGACGTTGGAATCCGACAACAGCGCCAGCAGCAGATGCTCCACCGTCAACAGTTCGTGGCCGTCGCTGCGGGCGGCCAGGAACGCTGCGTCGAGCGCCTTTTGAAGTTCATCGCTGAGCATGTGTGCTCCTCTACTTTGCTGCACCCTTTATGGGGCTAAGTTCAGGCTTTTGCAACTTCCCCGCAAGAGTCATTTGCTACCTATTGCGTCCATGCTTATTCCCTGCAATTCCCGCACCATCCCGTAACCGGCGGAAAATGCCCGGCCACAGTAGGACAGCGGGTACCGCCACGCCGCCGGCGTGGGGCGATGAAAGGGAACGGGCGACCGACGAAGGCGCCCCGGCACCGCGGCCCGGGCGGGACGGCGGCCTTAGGCCTTCTCCATCACGGTCAGCAGCGGGTGCTGGTTCTTGCGGGCGTAGCTGTTGACCTGGGCCACCTTGGTCTCGGCGATCTCCGCCGGGAACATGCCGGCCACGCCGCGGCCGGTCTGGTGCACCTGCAGCATGATCTGCACCGCCTGCTCGCGGCTATGGTGGAAGAACAGCTGCAGCACCTGGACCACGAACTCCATCGGCGTGAAGTCATCGTTGATCATGATGACCTTGTACAGCGGCGGCTGTTGCAGGCGTGGCTTAGCCTCCTCGACGACGAGGCCTGTGCCGTTGCCATGTTCCCGCTCGCTCATGCCGACAGTGTAGCGAATTGCATTGGCTGCTCAATGGGGTCGCGGCGGCGCCGTTCAAGGGCCGCAGCAGGGGCTTCCATCCCTTTGACTGCGCAGGGGAAGCGGCTGTTCCCGGCCAAAGAAAAACCGCGCCGGGCGAGCCCGGCGCGGTCGGTCGAAACCGGCTGTGCCGGCGGCCGCCAGGGCCGCCGGCGCAAGCTTTAGTTGCAGAGGTCGGTGTCGGTGCCGTCGACGCCGGCCGAGGCGGCGTAGACCAGCACGCGGCTGTTGGCGGTGTCGCTGACGATCAGCTGGCCGCCGGAGGTCAGGGTCACGCCGCGCGGGTTGTTCAGCGTCCCCTGGGTGGGGCCGATGGTCGCCGGGTTGTTGCGCTGGTCGCCGACCTGGTTGTTCTGGTCCGGGTCGTTGGCGGCGTAGTGGGTGAAGTCCTGCTGGCCGAAGACGTAGTTCGCCGGCTGCTGGTTGCGGCCGAAGGCGCTGACGTACTCGAGCACGCGGTTGTTGCCGCTGTCGGCGACGAAGATGTTGTTGCCGTCGGAGGTCACGCCCCAGGGGGTGTTCAGGCCGGTGGTGCCGGTGCCCGGGGTCTGCACGATGGAGCCGATCGCCGACTGGCCGATGACGTTGTCCGCCTGCGGATTGGTGGTGTTGGGAATGTTGTTGTAGACCAGCACGCGCTGATTGTTGGTATCGGTGACCAACAGCTGGGCGCCGGCGCTCCAGGCGTCGGTCGGCTGACGCATGCCCATGGTGTAGGCCTGGGTGGCGTTGTTGAAGACGTCGCCGCCCTGGGTGTTCGTGCTCATGCTGCTCTGCCCCAGCACGAAATCGGCCGAGGCCAGCGCGGCAGTCGGCACCGCCTTCCAGATCAGCACGCGGTTGTTGCCCTTGTCCACCACCACCAGCTTGCCGTTGGCGATAATCGCCGAGGTGGGGTTATTCAGGTTGTAGGCCTGCGGCGCATTGCCGCCCGCGGTGCCGGCCGGAACGTAGTTGACGTCGTTGTGGGTGAAATCAGGCTGGCCGACGACCACTTTCGGCGCATCGGCGTTCGAGGTCGGCAGCGGGCTGTAGATCAGCACGCGGTTGTTGCCGGTGTCGGTGACCACCAGGTAGGTGCCGGAGGGGTCGACCCAGACGCGGCTGGGGTTGACGAAGCGGACCGGCAGGCTGCCGTCGGGACCGGTGCCCGGGGTGCTGGAGGTCAGGTCGCCCTGGCCGATGACGAAGTCGGCGGCGGCGCCGACCGTGGTCGGGATATTGTGATAGCCGAGCACGCGGTTGCGATTGGTATCGGCAACATACATGGCGCTGCCATTGACGGCGACCGAACCCTGCAGGCCGCCGATGGTGCTGGCGGTCACCTGGGTATCGGGCTGGGCGACGGTGTAGCTGGCCTGGCCGGCCTCGGCCGTGGCCTGGGGCAGGTTGGGGCACGGGTCATGGGACTTGCCGCCGCAGGCGGCGACGACCGTTGCCGCAGCGACGGTGGCGGCGATGCCGAACGCCGCATTGCGGCTCAGCAGGCGGGCCTTCAGGACCGTGCCGGAGGACTGTTTCATTACTTCGACCCCTTGATCAGTTATGCAGTGTGGTTGTGCTGAACTTTTAAAAGCGTAAATGCGCCGTTCGAAAGCGGCGCCTCGCCGGTTGACCGCAGGCGGAGGAATTCGTTCAAAGCGGTGGGCGGCCACCTCGTCATTCCCGGAACCATCGGCAGCGTCCACTCAGGCCGCCGGCTGCCGAACCGACCTCTGGCCGCTGATCATACATGACGGCGCGCGGGGGCTGTAGTGCCCGCGGTCGGAGGGAAACCTTTGTGAATATAGGTTGCGCCGGCTGCTGCCTGCTTATTTGGTGTCGAACGCCACCGCGCCGTCCCAGTCCGGCGGCGGCGGATGCAGGCGGTACTCGGCGATGCGGCCCAGGTACAGCTCGTACATCGGGTGCGGCCGGCCCGAGCGGGACAGGCCGAAGAACTCGCGCTCCGCCTCGTCCCAGCGCTGGGCGCGGAGCGCGCGCAGGGCCTGGCGCAGGCGGGTCAGGTCCTGCTTCAGGCCGGCGTCGAGCGCGTCCTTGGGGCCGAGCGGCTCCCAGATCGCGACCGGCTCGTTCTTGCCCTTGACCTTGACCAGGTCCAGTTCGCGGAAGGCCCAGTCCGGCACCGCCGCCCGGGTGGCGTCGCCGCAGATGATGGCCACGCCATAGCGCTTGGTCGCCCCTTCCAGGCGCGAGCCGGTGTTCACCGTGTCGCCCAGCACGGTATAGGTGAAGCGCAGCTCCGAGCCCATATTGCCGACGCGCATGTCGCCGCTGTTGACGCCCACCCCGATCTGCAGCCGGGGCCAGCCGCGCTGCTCGAAGCCGGCGTCGAGCCGGCGCAGCGCGGCGGGGAACTCCATCGCCGCCTCCAGGGCGTGCAGCGCGTGCTGGCCGTCCGGCAGGGGGGCGCCCCAGAACGCCATCACCGCGTCGCCCATGTATTTGTCGACGGTGCCGCGGTGGCGGAACACCACCTCGGTCAGGGCGCCGAGGAACTCGTTCATCAGGGCGCTGAGCTCCTCCGGCCGGTCCTTGAACCGCTCGGAGATGGTGGTGAAGCTGCGGATGTCGGAGAACAGCACCGTCATGTTGCGGTTCTCGGTTTTCATCAGCGCCGCTTCCGGATTGGCCGCCATCTCGGCGACGATCTCGGGCGGCACATACTGGCCGAAGCGCTTGGCCAGGTCGCGCTTGCCGCGCGACTCGCCGAAATAGCTGTACAGCATCTGCGCCAGGAACAGGGTCAGCACGAACACCACCGGGATGCCCAGCGGCGTGATGAAGTTGCTGGCCCAGGCGATGAAGGCCAGCGCCGTCAGTCCGACCATGATGCCCAGCACCAGCAGGCCGCCGGCGAGCGGCCCCAGGCGCGGGTACAGCAGGGCCATCAGGCCGGCCACCAGCAGCAGCAGCACCGCCTCGATGCCGTTGTAGTAGGGGGCCTTCTGCTTGATGCGGCCGTCGAGAAGGCCGGAGATGATGTTGGCGTGCACTTCCACGCCGGGGAACACCTTGGACACCGGCGTGCTGCGGAAATCGATCAGGCCGGCCGCGGTGGTGCCGAGCAGCACCACCGCGCCCTTGAGCACGCCGGGGTCGGCCTTGCCGTGCAGCACGTCGGTCACCGAGACGTAGGGGAAACTGCCCTGCGGACCGCGGTAGGGCACATACAGGGCGGCCTGGCCGTCGACCGGCGCCGCGGCCTGCCCGACGCGCACCCGCTCCAGGTGCAGGGAATCCTTGATCTCCGGCGGGTCGAACTCCAGGCTCACCGGCACGTCGCCGAGGGCCAGCTGCGCCACCGCCAGCGGCATCGAGGGGTAGATCTGGCCCTGGTACTCGCGCAGCATCGGCACGCGCCGGAACACCCCGTCCTCGTCCACGCCCGGGTTGTCGAAAAAGCCGCAGTGCGGCGTGGCCGCCTGCAGCGGCGCCACGTTGCCGCCGTAGCCCTCGGCCCGGTAGAAATTCACGTCGAGCAGGCGCCGCCCGGCGGCGTCGAGGACCGGCGCGCAGATCGCACCCGTCGCCGCCGTCTCCCCCGCCGGCACGGTCTGCTTGAGGAACAGCCCCAGCACCACCGGCTTGCCCTGCAGGGCCTCGGCAAACGCGCGGTCGCCGTCCAGCTTGTCGCGCAGCGCCGGCACCCGCTCGGCGAAGCCCGGCAGGTCGGCCAGGGGGCCGCGCGCCAGGCCGTCGAGCAGCTGGGCGCCGGAGGTCGCGTCAGGCTCGGCGAAGTCGACGTCGAAGCCGAGCACCCGGATGTCGTAGTGCTCGAACAGCTGTCGCACCAGCTCGCCGTACCGGGCGCGGGGCAGCGGCCAGCCCTCGGCGGCCAGGGTCTTCTCGTCCAGGTCGGCGATGACGATGCGCGAGTCGACCGTCCTGGGCATGGTCAGCAACAGGCGGGTGTCGTAGCTGAACGCCTCCAGCTCGTCGAGCAGGGTGTGGCCGAGAACGCCGGCGGTCTGCAGCAGGAACAGCAGGAACACGGCCGCGCTGATGCCCAGCCGGACCCAGATTCTTTGCATCATCCATTCCCCCGCAATGTCCCGGTCACCACGGCTTGCCCCTTAACAGGATATTCTTCGCCGGCAGGCTGGTCCGCCACCCCTCAAAAGAGCCCCCCGAAGAGCGGTCCACCGCCGGCTCCGGCAGGCGGATGAGACATATTTACCCAACCTTAGCCGAAAGTTTCCGCGTCCTCAAAACGCCCGCTATGATGCCGTCATGAGTTCCATCACCCTGCGGGACTGGTCTGCCCTGCCCAAGACCCTGGCGCCCCTGTACGAGCGCTACGCCCGCTGGCTGCCCGCCGCCGTGGACGTGGTCCTGGCGGTGCTGATCGCCCGGCTGCTGGCGCAGCTGGTCTGGGCCCTGGTACCGGCTCCGGCCGCCGCCGCCTGGCAGCCGGCGCCGGTGGCCGTGGCCGCCCCCAACCCGGCCGACCGCATCGACGTCAACCGCATCATCGGCGCGCACCTGTTCGGTGTCTACAACCCGGCGCCGGCGAAGTCGGACATCGCCAAGGCCCCGGACACCACCCTCAACCTGACCCTGCTCGGCATCCTGGCCAACAGCAAGAACAAGGCGGCCTCGCGCGCCCTGATCTCCAGCGGCAGCGAGGAGAAGCCCTACTCGGTCAACGACGCCATTTCCGCCGGCGTCACCCTGTACGCGATCTTTCCGGACCGGGTGGTACTGTCGCGCAACGGCCAGTTGGAGACGCTGCGCCTGGACAAGGACCAGCCCAACAGCGACGCGGCGCCGCTGGCGGTGGCCGAAGGCAACGCCAACGACGGCGCCGCGCAGTCGCTGGCCCAGATCCGCCAGCAGATGCTGGCCAACCCGGCCAAGGTGCAGGACTACATCCGGGTGCAGCCGGCGCCGAACGCCACCGGCAACGGCCAGATGGGCTACCGCATCTTCCCCGGCCGCGACCGCGCCGTGTTCGCCGGCGCCGGGCTCCATCCCGGCGATGTGGTGACCGCGATCAACGGCGTACAATTGGACGATCCGGCCAAGTCCCTGCAATTGCTCAGCGACCTGAGCCAGGCCGGTTCAGTCACGCTGACCGTGCAGCGCGGCGGCGAAAGCCAGACCATAAACGTCAATCTGAGTCCCTAGGCCCTACATGACCTTGCGTTCCCTGTCGTTCCGCTCGTTCCTGGGCGGCTTAGTGCTGGCGTGCTGCGGCGGCCTCTCCGGCGGCGCCCTGGCGGAGAAGAACGGCGCCGAGGTCACGCTCAACCTCAAGGACGCCGACATCGCCACCCTGATCGCCACGGTCAGCGAGGTCACCGGCAAGAACTTCGTGGTCGACCCGCGCGTCAAGGGCAAGGTCACGGTGGTCTCGTCCAGCCCGATGGACGCCAACGCGGTCTACGCCACCTTCCTGTCGGTGCTGGAAGTGAACGGCTTCGCCGCCATCCCCTCGGGCTCGACCATCAAGATCGTGCCGGAAGCCAATGCCCGCACCGAGGGCGGCGGTTTCGTCAGCAACCGCGGCACCGTCGGCGACGACATCGTCACCAAGGTGTTCGACATCCACAACGGCTCGGCCTCGCAGCTGGTGGCGATCCTGCGCCCCCTGGTGGCGCAGTCCGGCCACCTGGCGGCCTATACCTCCAGCAACAGCCTGATCGTCTCCGACCGCGCCGCCAACGTGGCGCGCCTGGAGAAGCTGATCGACCAGATCGACCAGAACGGCGACCGCAACATCGAGATGGTGCACCTGGACAACGCCGTGGCCGACGACGTGGTCAAGGTGCTGACCACGCTGGCGCAGCAGGCGCGCCAGGCTGATCCGGGCGCGGTGCAGACCACCGTGATCTCCGACCCGCGCAGCAACAGCGTGCTGATCGGCGGCGAGCGCTCCGAGCGCGAGAAGCTGCTGACCCTGATCAAGCAGCTCGACAAGCCCAACAACAACAAGGGCGACACCCAGGTGGTGTACCTGAAGTACGCCAGCGCCGAGAACCTGGCGCCGATCCTGGAGGGCTACGCCCAGCAGGTCAGCAAGCCGGCCAGCACCAAGACCTCGATGTTCAGCAACTCCTCGTCGTCCTTCGGCGGCAACCGCGAGAGCACCCCGGCCGCCACGCCGGCGGCGCCGGTGTCCAGCGCCGCCTCCTACGGCGGCGGCGGCCAGGGCAGCAACCCGGACCTGCGCGTCATCGCCGACAAGGAAACCAACGCCCTGGTCATCACCGCGCCGCCCAAGACCATGCAGCAGGTGCGCTCGGTCATCGCCCAGCTCGACATCCGCCGGCCGCAGGTGCTGGTGGAGGCGATCATCGCCGAAGTCAGCGCCAGCAAGTCCAGCGAGCTGGGCATCGACTACGTCGCCTACAAGCCGAACACCATCGCCGCCGCCGGCATCCTCAACCCGAGCACTTCGAGCGCGCTGAGCAACCTGGGCAGCCTGGCCTCCTCCGCCGGCAGCCTCGGCAGCGGCGTCACCAGCGGCCTGACCGGCGGCACCAGCACCCTGGTCGGCGCTGCCAGCAGCATCATCGGCACCGGCGGCACCGCCCTGGTCGGCACCCGCGGCCACGACGGCTCGATCTTCGGCGGACTGATCAAGGCCCTGGCCAGCGACACCGACACCAACATCCTCTCCACCCCCTCGCTGGTGACCCTCGACAACGAGGAAGCGAAGATCGAGGTCGGCCAGAGCGTGCCGCAGCTGACCGGCAGCTACGCCAACAGCGGCGTCGGTAGCATCAACGGCGTGGTCAACCCGTTCCAGACCATCGACCGCGAGGACATTGGCCTCAAGCTCGGCATCACGCCGACCATCGGCGAGGGCAACACCATCCGCCTCAAGCTGGAGTTCGAGAACTCGACCATCGCCAGCGGCACCGCCGGCACCGCCAACCTGGTGACCAACAAGCGCACCGTCAGCAATACGGTCAGCGTCGAGAGCGGCCAGATCCTGGTGATCGGCGGCCTGATCGACGACCAGGTCGACGACTCGGCCAACAAGATCCCGATGCTCGGCGACATCCCCATCATCGGCAGCCTGTTCAAGTCGCGCTCGACCAGCCGCACCAAGCGCAATCTGATGATCTTCGTGCACCCGGCGATCCTGCGCGAGCGCATTGAGGGCGACTACTACACCCAGCGCAAGTACGAGGACACGCGCCAGGCCGAGATCCGCGCCGCCAACGGTCCGGTGCCGCTGCTCGGCGGCCGGCCGCCGGTGCTGTACCACTACGGCGAGTACCTGCAGAACACCAACGCCCCGGCCTCGATCACCGCGCCGCCGCCCGCGGGCGAAGGCCCGGGCGCGGTGCCGGGCGGCTCCGCCGCCCCGCAGCAGGCCCCGGGCGTCCCGCCCGCCGCGGCGCCGGCGCCCGCCGCCCCCGCGCCGGCCGCGCCCGGCCCGTCCTCTCCGCAAGCCGACAGCGGCTCCGCCGCGCCGGCCCCGGCCCAGGCTCAGGCTCCCGTCGCCGCGGCCCAGAACTGAGGCGGTGCGGGTGGACATCGATACGACGAATCCCGCCGAGCTGCGGCGGCCGCCGTTCGCCTTCGCCAAGCGCCATGGCCTGATCGTCGCCGCGGACCTGGGCGAGGCGGTGGAGCTGGTCTGCCGCAACGGCGTCAGCCTGGACTCGATCCAGGAGGTGCGGCGCTTCCTGCGCCGGCCGGTGCGCCTGCGCACCGTCGCCAACGAGGAGTTCGACGCCCTGCTGCAGCGGACCTACGAGGGCCAGACCGGCGCCAGCGCTTCCCTGGCCGAGGGCCTGACCGAGGAGCAGGCCGACCTCGACAGCCTCTCCGCCGCCCTGGCCGAGGCGCAGGACCTGCTGGAAACCGACGACGACGCGCCGATCATCAAGTTCATCAACGGCCTGCTGGTCGAGGCGATCAAGGAAAACGCCTCGGACATCCACATCGAGACGTTCGAGAGCCGGGTCACGGTGCGCTTCCGCGTCGACGGCGTGCTGCGCGAGGTGCTGTCGCCGCCGCGCTCGCTGGCGCCGAAGATCGTGTCGCGCGTCAAGATCATGGCCAAGCTGGACATCGCCGAAAAGCGCCTGCCGCAGGACGGCCGCATCAGCCGCGCCTTCGGCGGCCGCAAGGTCGACGTGCGCGTCTCCACCATCCCCACCGGCACCAACAGCGAGCGGGTGGTGATGCGTATCCTGGACAAGCAGGCCGAGCGCCTGGACCTGGAGCACCTGGGCATCGACGAGCAGCAGATCTCCGTCCTGCGCCGCATCATCCACCGCCCCTACGGCATCATGCTGGTCACCGGCCCCACCGGCTCGGGCAAGACCACCACGCTGTATTCGGCGCTGTCGGTGCTGAACGACCGCAGCCGCAACATCATGACGGTCGAGGACCCGATCGAGTATTACATCGACGGCGTCGGCCAGACCCAGGTCAACGCCCGCGTCGAGATGACCTTCGCCCGCGGCCTGCGCGCCATCCTGCGCCAGGACCCGGACGTGGTGATGGTGGGCGAAATCCGCGACCTGGAAACCGCCGAGATCGCGGTGCAGGCCTCGCAGACCGGCCACCTGGTGCTGTCGACGCTGCACACCAACACCGCGGTCGGCGCGGTGACCCGCCTGCGCGACATGGGCGTGGAGCCCTACCAGCTGTCCTCCTCCCTGGTCGGCCTGATGGCGCAGCGCCTGGTGCGGGTGCTGTGCAAGCACTGCAAGCAGCCCTACACGCCGCGCCTGAGCGAGCTGGAGCAGCTCGGCGTCCCCAATCTCAAGGACGTGGTGCTGTACAAGGCGGTCGGCTGCCCGCTGTGCCGCCACACCGGCTACCTCGGCCGCAGCGGCATCCACGAGATCATCGAAGTGGACCGCCGCCTGGAGGCGCTGATCCACGACAACGCCTCCGAGCAGGTGCTGGAAGCGGCGGCGCGCGAGCGCGGCCCCGGCATCCTGCAGTCGGGCCGCAACAAGGTGCTGGCCGGCGACACCACGCTCAGCGAGGTGCTGCGCGTGACGATCGAGGAATGAGCAGGCAGTTGTCGGCGGTGAGCGGCCGGTTGCCGGTCAACGGCAGCTGCGGCGGCGCTTTGCTTCTACCGACCACCAGCTACTGACAACCGTCTCATGTCCGCCTACGAATTCACCGCGCTCGACGCCAAGGGCCGCAGCAGCAAGGGCCTGATCGAGGGCGATACGCCGCGCCAGGTGCGCCAGCAGCTGCGCGACCGCGGCCTGACGCCGCTGGACGTGCGCGAGGTGTCGGACCGCCGGGCGGTGCGCGGCGGCGCCGTGGGCCAGGTCAAGCGCGGCGGCAGCATCAACAGCACCGAGCTGGCCCTGTTCACGCGCCAGCTCGCCACCCTGACCCGCTCCGGCCTGCCGCTGGACGAGGCGCTCACCGCGGTGTCGCAGCAGAGCGAGAGCAAGCGGGTGCAGCGCGTGACGCTGGGCGTGCGCGCCCGCGTGGTGGAGGGCAACAGCCTGGCCGGCTCGATGGCCGAGTTCCCCGGCGCGTTCCCGGTGCTGTTCCGCGCCACCATCGAGGCCGGCGAGCAGGCCGGCCGCCTCGACCAGGTGCTGGAGCGCCTGGCCGACTATGCCGACCGCGGCCAGCAGCTGCGCAGCAAGCTGATGATCTCGCTGCTCTACCCGATCGCCCTGCTGGTCATCGCCGTGGCCGTGGTGATCGCGCTGATGACCTACGTCGTGCCGAAGATCGTCGGCGTGTTCGACAGCATCGGCCAGGAGCTGCCGCCGCTGACCCGCGGCCTGATCGCGGTCAGCGACTTCCTGCGCAACTACGGCATCTACCTGGCGATCGCCATCGCCGCCGGCCTGTTCCTGTTCTTCCGCGCCATGCGCAACGAGGACTTCCGCCGCAAGATGCACCGGCAGCAGCTGCGTCTGCCGCTGATCGGCCGCCTGACCCGCGGCGCCAACACCGGCCGCTTCATGCGCACGCTCGGCATCCTGTTCGGCAGCGGCGTGCCGATCCTCGAGGCGCTGCGCATCGGCTCGCAGGTGATCACCAACCTGCCGATGCGCGAGGCGGTGGACGAGGCGGCCAAGCGCGTGCGCGAGGGCGTGTCGCTGAACAGGTCGCTGGCCGACAGCAAGCTGTTCCCGCCGATCACCCTGCACCTGATCGCCTCCGGCGAAGCCTCCGGCAAGCTCGACGAGATGCTCGACCGCGCCGCCACCAACCAGGAGCGCGAGCTGGAAACCCTCATCGCCTACATCGTCGGCATCATGGAGCCGATGGTCATCGTCAGCATGGGCGGCGTGGTGCTGGTGATCGTGCTGGCCATCCTGCTGCCGATCTTCAACCTGAACCAGCTGGTCAAATAGCTGAAACCGAGGCGCCTGCCGGCGGGTCCTAGGTTCAGGAAACGCAGGAGCGCAGGATGTCCCATCGCCGCCGCTGGCTGTTGGTTCCGGGGGCGATCGTCGTCTTGGCGGCGGCGCTGGCGCTGCTGTGGGACTGGGACTGGTTCCGGCCGCTGCTGCAGCGGCAGGCTTCGGCGGCGCTGGGCCGCCCGGTGCGGCTGGGCCATTTCGACGTGCACCTGTCGCGCCGGCCGCAGCTGGTGCTGGAGCACCTCGCGCTGGCCAATCCCCCCGGCTTTCCGGCCGGCACCGACACGGCGACCGTCGATCGCCTGGCGATCCGCCTCGAGCCGCGGGCGCTGTTCGACCATCGCGTCAGCCTGACCGAGGTGGAGGTCGACCACCCGGCCGGCGAGCTCGCGCGGGCGCCGGATGGCACGCCGAACTGGAAGCTGCCGGCCGGCAACGGTCCCCCCGCGCGGCACCCCTGGCGGCTCGAGGTCGGCCGCCTGCTGATCCGCGACGGCCACATCCACTTCGTCGATCCGCGGCTCAAGTCGGACTTCCGGCTCGACCTGCACACGCAGGAAGCGCCCGGCGGCGGCGAGCCGGGCCTCTACGTCGGCATCGACGGCCGCTACGCCGGCCAGCCGATCGACGGCCGCTTCATCGGCGGCTCGGTGCTCAGCCTGCGCGATCCGCGTGACCGCTACCCGGTCGACCTCAAGCTGGCCAACGGCCTCACCCGCGTCTCGCTGCAGGGCACGCTGCTGGACCCGCTGCAGTTCGGCGACGCCGACCTGAGGCTGGAGCTGGCCGGCGACGACCTCTCCAACCTCTACCCGCTCACCGGAGTGCCGCTGGCGCCCACCCCGCCCTACCGCCTCGGAGGCCAGCTCGACTACGAGGGCGGCAAGATCCGCTTCCACGATTTCGCCGGCGCCGTCGGCAACAGCGATCTGAACGGCTGGGTCCAGCTGCAGCGCGGCGGCCCGCGGCCCTTCATCGAGGCCGACCTGTATTCGAAAAAGGTGGTGCTGGCCGACCTGCGCGGCTTCATCGGCGCGGCGCCGGGCAAGGCCGACAACGCCAAGCTGAGCGCGGCGCAGCAACAGGAGCACGCCCGGCAGGAGGCCAGCGGCAAACTGCTGCCGGACAAGCCGCTGAACCTGCCGAAGATCCGCTCGGTCGATTTCGACGTGCGCTACAAGGGCCAGCGCATCGAAAGCGAATCCACGCCGCTGGACAACCTGGAGGCGCACCTGACCATCAGCGACGGGGTGATCACGCTCAAGCCCTTGTCGTTCGGCGTGGGCCAGGGCGCGATCGTGCTCAACATCGCCCTCGACGGCAACCGGCAGCCGGTGAAAGCGGACGCCGACATCGACTTCCGCCGGCTCGACGTCTCGCACATCATGCAGAAAACCGGCGTGTTCAAGGGCGCCGGCACCATCGGCGGCAACGCCCGCATCGACACCAGCGGCGACTCGCTGGCGCAGATGCTCGGCCGCGGCAACGGCGACCTCAGGCTGTTCATGAGCGGCGGCAACCTGTCCGCGCTGCTGGTGGACCTGGCCGGCCTGGAGTTCGCCAACAGCCTGGTCTCGGCGCTGGGCCTGCCGGCGCGCACCGACCTGCGCTGCATGGTGACGGACTTCGGCCTCCAGCAGGGCGTGCTCGACACGCGCACCTTCATCATCGACACCAGCGAGGCCAATATCACCGGCGAGGGCAGCGTCAACCTGGCGCAGGAGCAGATCGATTACAAGCTCGCCACCGAGCCCAAGCACTTCACCATCGCCGCCCTGCCGGCGCCGATCCTGATCCGCGGTCCCTTGAAGAGCCCGGGCATCCTGCCCGACCCGAAGTCGCTGGCGGAACGCGGCGGCGCGGCGGTGGTGCTGGGCGTGCTGCTCACGCCGCTGGCGGCGCTGCTGCCGACCATCCAGCTGGGGCTGGGCAAGGACCACAACTGCGATGCGCTGATGACCACGGTGCAGAAGGCCGCGGACCGTGCCGGGACGCGGCGCCGCGCACCGGCTACGCGGAGCCCCTGACTAGGATAGCGTTAAGAGGCCCTAGTGCTCGGAGGCGACCGGCGGCACTTCGGCCGCCGGCTGCGCCAGCAGCACCTGCGGCGCCGCGTCCGGCGTCAGGCGCCGGTAGAGCAGCCAGCAGGCCAGGCCGCAGCCGCTCAGCGCCACGCTGCCCACGGCCAGGTTGAGGCCAGCGCCGGAGGCCAGCGGCGACAGCACGCCGGCGACCAGGGTGGTGGTGGCGATGGAGGTGGCGGCCTGGACCGAGGCGGCGGCGCCGCGCACGGCGGGAAAGCGGTCCAGCATCAGCAGGGTGAGGGTCGGAAACGCCAGCGACACGCCGACGCCGCCCAGCCCGATGGGCAGCACGAACCAGGGCACCGCAGGCGGCATCAGGCTGTTGCACAACAGGCCCAGGGCGGCGCCGGCGAAGATCAGGCGGTAGCCCAGCCGCACCGTCTGCGCCGCGCTGAGCTTGCCGGCGAAGCGGCCGGACAGGGCCGCGCCGATGGTCATGCCGCCGATGGTCGGCAGGAACAGCCAGGGGAACTGCTGCTCGTTCAGGTGCAGCATCTTCAGCACCACCACCGGCGCCGAGGCGATGTACAGGAACAGGCCGCCGAAGTTGAAACCGGCCGCCAGCGCCAGCAGCATGAAGCGCCCGTCGCCGGCGATGCCGCGGTAGGTGTGCAGCAGGTGCGGCGGATCGAACGGCACGCGCCGCTGGCGCGGATGCGTCTCCGGCAGCGCCAGCAGCGAGCTGGACAACAGCACCAGGGTGAACAGCACCAGCGCGCCGAAGATCCAGCGCCAGCTGGCGAAATACAGCACCCAGCCGCCGACCATCGGCGCCAGCGCCGGGGCCAGGCCGAAGATCAGGGTCACCTGGGACATCAGGCGCTGAGCGTCGGCGCCGGAATAGCGGTCGCGGATGATGGCGCGGCCCACCACCACGCCGGCGCCGGCGGTCATGCCCTGAAGCGTGCGGAAGGCCAGCAGCCAGTGGAAATCCGGGGCCAGCGCGCAGCCGAGCGAGGCAAACAGATAGAGCAACAGCGCATAGAAGATCACGCCGCGGCGGCCGTAGGAATCGGACAGCGGGCCGTGCAGCAGCGACATCAGGGTGAAGGCGCCGAGGTAGACGCTCAGCGTCTGCTGCATCGCCACCGGCCCGACGTCGAGCGCCTGCTCCATCCGGCCGAAGGCGGGGAAGAAGGTGTCGATCGAGAACGGCCCGAGCATCGCCAGGCCGGCCAGCAGGGGCGGCAGCAGGCGCGGATTGGCGCGGTAGGGGTTCACCGTAGGCGAGGCGGCGGGCTGAAAGCGGAAGGCGCAACCGCCGAAGCTGCGCCTCGGGCCGGATGGTCAGCAAGCATTCTGAAGATTCCGGGGTCTCGCCACCTGCTTGAGACAGGCTCTTCACCGCGGGGTTCGGGCCTCTCGCCCGCAGCAGCCTCCCGCCTCGTCACTTCGCGGCGCTGACGGCCACCGGAGGCTGCGCGCGGGCCGCGCCGAGCAGGTGACTGATGCGCGTCGGCACGTCCTTCTCCACCTCGCGCATCGCCACCTTGATGGCGTTGGCGAAGCCGAGCGCGTCGGCGCCGCCGTGGCTCTTGATGACGGTGCCTTGCAGGCCGAGGAAGCTGGCGCCGTTGTACATCCGCGGATCCATCCGCTTGGCCAGCGCGCGCAGCACCGAGCGCGCCACCAGCGCGATCAGCTTGTTCGGCAGGCTGCGGGTGAATTCCTCGCGCATGTAGTGCGCCATCAGCTTGGCCACGCCCTCGCCCGCCTTGAGCGCGACATTGCCGACGAAGCCGTCGCAGACCACCACGTCCACCGGGTGCAGGAAGATGCTGTCGCCCTCGATGTAGCCGGTGTAGTTCAGCGGCGAGGCGTTGAGCAGGATCGAGGCGGCCTTGATGGTGTCGTTGCCCTTGATCTCTTCCTCGCCGATGTTGAGCAGGGCGACGCGCGGCCGCTCGATGCTGTGCAGGGCGGAGACCAGGGCCGAGCCCATCACCGCGAACTGCAGCAGCTGCTCGGCGGTGCAGTCGGCGTTGGCGCCGAGGTCGAGCACGTGGGTCATGCCGGTGGTCACCGGCAGCGGCGTGATCAGCGCCGGGCGGTCGATGCCGGGCAGCGTCTTGAGCACGCCGCGGGCGATGGCCATCAGCGCGCCGGTGTTTCCGGCGGAGACCGCCGCCTGCACCTTCTTCTCCTTGACCAGGGAGATGGCGACGCGCATCGAGGAGTCCCGCTTGCGCAGGGCCTTGGACAGGGGCTCGTCCATCGCCACCACTTCGCCGGCGGGATGGATCTCGAGGCGCGGATTCTGCTCGGCGTGGCGGTGCGCACGCAGCGACTTGCGCAGCGCGGCTTCGTCGCCGACCAGGACCAGGTTGAGGTGAGGGAACTCTTCGATCGCGCGCAACGAAGCCTCGACGGCGACCGAGTGACCGTGGTCGCCGCTCATGGCGTCGATGGCTAGGGTGATGGGCGCAGCCATGGCGCGGACGTTAACCGGAGATCACCGATGGGCGCGTCCCCGGAAGGCGAGGCTCAGGCTTCCGGGACTTCCGTCGCTGCCTTGGCTGCGATCACGCGCTTGCCGCGGTAGAAACCGTCGGCGGTGACGTGGTGGCGCAGATGGGTCTCGCCGGAGGTCGGGTCGACCGACAGGGCCGGCGCGCTCAGCGCATCGTGGGAACGGCGATCACCACGACGGGCGCGGGACTTCTTGGATTTCTGGACTGCCATGACTCGACTCCGGAGGGCTAAAGACACCCACAAGGGGGCGGATTCTACCAGAAATGACTGAAATGTCCCGCGTTTCGTAAGCTTTACCGACCCCCGGCCGCTTCGGGCGCCCGGGGCGCCGCCGGGCCGGCCTATCCGGCGGCGCAGTCCGGACAGCGCGGCGCGATGGGCAGTGCCAGCAGCGCCTCCTCCTCCACCAGGGTATGCAGGGGCAGGGTGTCGTCCTCCACCAGCAGCGGCTCGCATTCGTGCAGCAGGCGCTTTTCCTCGGCCTCGCTGCCGACCAGGCGCAGGTCCAGCCCGATCTGCAGCGGCCAGGCGAAGGGCTTCATGCAGTTCTGGCAGACCAGTCCCAGCTCGCCCTCGATGCGGCCCTTGAGCATGGCTGCGCCGGTGGCGTCGCGGCCGGCATGCAGCTGCACCTGAAGTTCGCCCGGGCTGCCGGTGAGCGCCGCGGCCAGCCGGGGCAGCCGGGCGATGGGAATGGCGCCGTTCCAGGCGCTGCCGCGCGTCACCGAGGCCGAAGCCTTGACGCGCTGGGGAATGCCGTCTTTCATAGCGTCGCGAGTCGCCGGCGTGAGTCGCGGCCGGCTTCGATCTGATTCGATACCCGATGTCTCATGCCCGGCATGCTACCACCTGAGCTGATTCTGGCCTCCACCTCCCGCTACCGCGCCGAGCTGTTGCGCCGCCTGCGGCTGCCCTTCTCCCAGCAAGCTCCGGGAAGCGACGAGACGCCGCTCGCCGGCGAGGCGCCGGCGGCCCTGGCGCAACGGCTGGCGCTGGCCAAGGCGCGCGCCGTGGCGGCGCGCCATCCGCAGGCCTGGGTCATCGGCTCCGACCAGGTCTGCGCCTGCGGCGGCCAGCTGCTGGGCAAGCCCGGCAGCCGCGCAAGTGCAATCGGGCAGCTGCGCATGCTTTCCGGCAACAGCGCGCAGTTCGCTACCGCCCTGGCCCTGGTGCACGGCGCCAGCGGCCGCGCTTTCGAGGCGCTCGACCTGACCACGGTGCGCTTCCGCCAGCTCGATGCGGCGCAGATCGAGCGCTACGTCGAGGCCGAACCGAGCTTCGATTGCGCCGGCAGCTTCAAGTCGGAGGGCTTGGGAATCGCACTGTGCGCGGCGATCGAGTCGCAGGACCCGACCGCCCTGGTCGGCCTGCCGCTGGTCGCCCTGTGCGGCCTGCTGCGGCGGGCCGGGATCGAGCTGCCTTAACGCGGCGCCGACAGCCAGTTCGGCAGGCCGCTGACGTTCTCCAGGACGGCGTGGGCGCCGGCGCGCAGCAGGCGCCCGGCGTCGTGCACGCCGCAGCTCACGCCCACCGCCGGCATGTTGAGCGCGCGCGCCATGGCGATGTCGAATTCGGTGTCGCCGACCATCAGCGCCTGCTCCGCCCTGACTCCGGTTTGGTCCAGGATCTGGCGCAGCATCAGCGGGTCCGGCTTGTCGGCGCTTTCGTCGGCGCAGCGCGTGGCGCTGAACATCGGCTGGAGGAAGGGGTGCGCCGAAAACGAGCGGTTGAGGCCCATGCGGTACTTGCCGGTGGCCACCGCCAGCAGGTAGCCCTCGCCGCGCAGGCGGGTCAGCGCCGCATGCGCACCGCCGAACAGCGGCGCTTCCGGCGCCAGGTTGGTCGGCGCGCTACGCCGGTGCTCGGCCAGCAGGCGCAGCACCTCGTCCACCGGCAGCTCCGGAAACAGCCGGCTCATCGCGTCCATCGGCCCCAGGCCGATCAGCTCGCGGATGGCCTGGTCCGGCCGCGGCGGCAGGTTCAGCGCGGAGATCGCCTGCTGCATCGAGTTGACGATGTGGCCGGCGGAATCGGCGAGCGTGCCGTCCCAGTCGAAGATCAGCAATGAGAAACGTGGCATTGGGCGGAATTTAACAAGCACGGCGGCTCACGCAAAGGCGGCAAGGCAAGCGGACCGGGAAAGCGTCGTTGCCCTCGGCGGCCGCCGCTGTGCGCGAGGCAGGCCGGCTATCGGCCGGGCCCCAGCTTGCCCAGGAAGTCGCGCAGCTCCTCGGTCATCGGCGCGCTCAGGGTCAGCTTGGGGAAATCGCCGTCGGCCGGCAGCTGCAGGAAGTGCGAGTGCAGGAACATGCGGCGCAGGCCCTTGTCGCGCAGGGTCTTCTGCTCGTCGCGCAGGCCGTACTTGCGGTCGCCGGCCACCGGGTGGCCCAGCGCCAGGGCGTGGACGCGGATCTGGTGGGTGCGGCCGGAGTAGATCTCGACCTCGCACAGGGTGGCGTCGCGATAGTGCGCCTGCGGTACGAAGCGCGAACGCGAGGGCTTGCCTTCCTCGTCGTCGATCTCGACGAAACGCTCGCCGCCTTCCAGCCGGCTCTTCACCAGCGCGGCGTCGACCTCGCGCGCCCCGCCCTGCAGGCGGCCGACCAGCAGCGCGAAGTAGCGCTTGTCCGACAGGCCGTCGCGGAAGGCGCGCTGGGCCCGCAGCAGCGCCGGCCGGGACTTGGCGAGCAGCAGCACGCCGCTGGTGTCGCGGTCGAGGCGGTGGGCCAGTTCCAGGAACTCGTACTTGCCCCAGCCGCGCGCCGCCTCGATCACGCCGTAGGCGACGCCGGTGCCGCCGTGCGAGGCCAGGCCCGCCGGCTTGCAGATGGCCAGGTAGTGCGGGTCCTCATAGACGATGGCCTCGCGCAGCTTGTTCAGCACCGCGTCCGGAGCGCGCACCGGCGCGCCGCGCTCGGCCACCCGCACCGGGGGGATGCGCACCTCCTCGCCCTGCACCAGCTTGCGCTCGGGCTTGGCGCGGCCGCCGCCGACGCGCACCTGGCCGGAGCGCAGCAGCCGGTAGACGTGCGACTTGGGCACGCCCGGCAGGCGCTTGAGCAGGAAGTTGTCGATGCGCTGGCCGTCCTCGCCGGCGCCGACCGTCACCTTGCGCACGCCGGCCGCCACCGGCTCGGCCCGGGCGGCGGACCGCTCGGGCTTGCCCGCACGGTCCGGCCGGCCGCCGCGGCCCTGCGGCCCGGCCGGAACCCGGGCGCGCCGCTCGCGCGCCTCGGCCGGCCGGCCCTCGGCCCGCCGCTCGTTGCGCCCGCCGCCCCGCGGCCCCGCGCCGCCCGCTTTCGGGGCAGACCGCGCCCCGTTACGGCCGCCGCCGCGCTGGCCTGCGCGCGTCACGGCTGCCGCCCGGCCGGGCGGGAAACCCGGGAAATACCTTCATGTTGCGGGGATTTAGGCACGGATGTCTCTGATTCCAGGGGAAAACTATCGAATTTGAAAAGTCTGTGGCACACTAATGCGCCTTGGACTCTGGTCCGGGGCGCGGCTGACCGCTGTGCTGCGCACGCGGTGGCCAGGCGGAATGGGTGGCGCATCGTAACAAACCATCCCCTCCGCCTTAAGTTTTCCGTGTCTTTCGACGACGAAAGACGTTTTCACCATCAAAGCCGTTCCCGCGCGAGGCGGGGATGATGATCAGACCGAATTCAGCTGTTCCAGGAACGATCGAGGCGCGCGGCAGACGCGCCGCATCCCGTTGTATGTCCAGCCTGGCGCGGTCGAGCGAATACCGAGACCGCCATAATGAAAAGAATCCTCATCAACGCCACCCAGCGGGAAGAGCTGCGCGTGGCCATCGTCGACGGGCAGAAGCTCTACGACCTTGACATCGAGCTCGCCTCGCGCGAGCAGCGCAAGTCCAACGTCTACAAGGGCAAGATCACCCGGGTCGAGCCCAGCCTCGAGGCCTGCTTCGTCGACTACGGCGCCGAGCGCCACGGCTTCCTGCCGCTGAAGGAAGTCGCCAAGGAATTCCACACCGGCGAAGGCCGCGGCCCGCGCGACACCATCCGCGAAGGCACCGAGGTCATCGTCCAGGTCGAAAAGGAAGAGCGCGGCAACAAGGGCGCCGCCCTCACCACCTACGCCAGCCTGGCCGGCCGCTACCTGGTGCTGATGCCCAACAACCCCCGCGCCGGCGGCGTTTCGCGCCGCGTCGAGGGCGAGGAGCGCGAAGAGGCCAAGGAGGCGCTCAACTCGCTCAACGTGCCGGACGGCATGGGCCTGATCGTGCGCACCAACGGCATCGGCCGCACCGCCGAGGAGCTGCAGGCCGACCTGGACCAGCTGGTCGCGATCTGGACCAAGATCACCGAGGCCGCCAAGGAGCGGCCGGCGCCGTTCCTGATCTACCAGGAAAACAACATCGTGCTGCGCGCGCTGCGCGACTACCTGCGCCCGGACATCGGCGAGGTGATCGTCGACAACGCCGAAATCTACGAGCAGGCGCGCGGCCAGATGGCGCACTCGATGCCGGCCGAGCTGAACAAGCTCAAGCTGTACCGCGACGACGTGCCGCTGTTCTCGCGCTACCAGGTGGAGAGCCAGATCGAGTCGGCGCACGAGCGCACCCTGCGGCTGCCTTCGGGCGGGGCCATCGTCATCGACCATACCGAAGCGCTGACCTCGATCGACATCAACTCGGCCAAGGCCACCGGCGGCGGCGGCATCGAGGAGACCGCGTTCCAGACCAACCTGGAAGCGGCCGACGAGATCGCCCGCCAGCTGCGCCTGCGCGACCTGGGCGGACTGATCGTGATCGATTTCATCGACATGAACAGCTCCAAGAACCAGCGCGAGGTGGAGAAGCGCCTGCAGGACGCCTGTGCCCACGACCGCGCCCGCGTGCAGCTGGGCCGGCTGTCGCGCTTCGGCCTGCTCGAAATGTCGCGCCAGCGCCTGCGCCCCTCGCTGTCCGAGCACACCCAGATCGCCTGCCCCCGCTGCGAGGGCCGCGGCCAGATCCGCAGCGTCGAATCGCTGGCCCTGTCGGTGCTGCGCCTGATCGAGGAGGAGTGCATGAAGGACCGCACCGGCCGCGTCATCGCGCAGCTGCCGGTGGACACCGCGACCTTCCTGCTCAACGAGAAGCGCGGCCCGATCGCCGAGCTGGAGTCGCGCTACCTGGTCACGGTCACCATCGTGCCCAACGAGACCCTGCTGACGCCGAACTACGAGATCCTGCGCGTGCGCCTGGATCACATGCAGCAGGACAACAACGGTGCGCTGAGCTACCGGCTGCCGCAGGACTTCGCCGCCGAGGCCCGCGCCGCCCTGGCCAACCAGAGCGGCGCGCCGGCGCGCCCGGCGCCGACCGAAGCCGCGGTGCAGGCGCTGCTGCCCGCCGCGCCCGCCCCGGCCCCGCTGACGCCGGCGGCCGCAGCCCCGGTGATGCAGCCGGTGAGCGGCGGCGGTGGCTTCTGGGCCTGGCTGAAGAACCTGTTCGGCGGCGGCGCCAAGCCCGCGGCGGAAGCCGCTCCGGCGCTGCCGGCCGCCAAGCCGGCGCGCGATGCGCGCCGCGACGGCCGCCCGGAGCCGCAGCGCCGTGACCAGCCGCGCAACGAGCAGCGGGGTGAAGGCCGCCGCGACGGCCAGCGCGGCGACAACCGCAATGAAGGCCGCGGCGACCGCAACCAGCGCCGCGATGGACGCGGCGACGGCCGCAACGAGGGCCGCCGCGACGGCCAGCAGCGCGGCGACGGCCGCAACGAAGGCCGCGGCGACCGCAACCAGCAGCAGCGCGGCCAGCAGCCGCGCCAGAACCAGGGCGGCGGCCAGCAGAATCCGCAGAACCGCGGCCAGAACCAGGGCGGCCGCCAGCAGTCGGGCAACCGCCCGCAGAACCAGCCGGCGGCAGCCGCCGAAAGCGAGCGTCCGCCGCAGGCGCCGCGTCCGCCGGTCGTCGAGGCCGGCACCGAGCCGGTGACCGCGCCGGAGAACGGCGAGCCGATGCCGAATCCGCTGGCCGCGGCGCAGCCGGGCGTCGAGGGCGCCACCGAGATCCAGCAGGGTCAGCCGCAAGGCGAGCCCCGCGAAGGCGGCGGCCGCCGCCGCCGCGGGCGCCGGGGCCGTGGCCGCAGTCGCGGCGAGGGCGGCCCGCACGGCCAGCAGGGGGCGCCCGGTGCGCCGAATCCGCAGCTCGAAGGCACCGAGCCCGAGACCGGTGACGAGGAGCGCGAGGAGCCGGCGCTGGAGTCCGCGGCGCAGGCCACGCCGGGCGAACCTGCTCCCGCACGGGAAGCGGTGGAATCCGCGCCGGCCGCCGAACATGTCGCCGCGCCGGCGGCGCCCGAGCAGCACGAGATGAGCCTGCCGGCGGTGGAGCCGCCGGCTCCGGCAGTGGAGCCGGCGATGCCTGAACCGGCGCCGCGGCATGAAGCCGACCCGCAGGAACCGGCGCCGATCCATCATGCCGAGGCGGCGGCAGCGCCGGCTGCTGCGGCGGAGCCGGAACCCCCGGCTGCGCCCGAGCCGGAACCCGCCGCCGAAGCGCCGGCCGAAGCGGAGGCGCAGCAGGAAAAGCAGGAGCCGGCGAAGCCTGAGCCTGGGCACGGCGAAGCGGCCAAGACCGACAGCACGACGCACTGAGCGATCCGGCGCCGAAAAGCAAAAACCCCGCGGCGGAAACGTCGCGGGGTTTTTCGTTGGGGCCGGCGGCCGGCGCCGCTATTCGCGCCGCAGGATGCCGTCGACCAGCTTGTTGGCCCACCAGCTGGAATGGAACGAGCGCCGCACCGCCTCGCGGTCGTAGTGCTTCTCCACCCACTCCATGAACGGCGTGCCGTACGCGGCGTGGTGTGCGCGGTAGGTCTCGAGGAAGTGATCGAGGATGCCGGTCTTGGCCTGCCTGACATGGCCATGCGGCCAGAAGCACAGCTCGCGCTCGGCCACGTCCACCGGCTGGCCCTTCTCCACCATCAGGTAGATGGCGCTGGCCAGGCCGGCGCGGTCGGCGCCGGACTTGCAGTGCAGCAGCAGCGGCCGCGGCAGCTCCGCGAACAGCTCCTTGATGCGCAGCAGCTGATGGCGCTCCGGCGCGTCACGCGAGCCGATCGGGTAATGCACCAGCTTCAGCCCCAGCTCGCGGCAGGCCTCGATCTCCAGCACGTTGGAGCCGATGTGGGTCTCGTCGCCGCGCAGGCTCAGCACCGAGCGCACGCCGGCGCGCGCCGCGGCGCGCAGCTGGTACGGCATGGGATGGCTGGAGCGGTAGCAGTCGTCGGCGATGGCGTGTCGGGTATTGAAGAAGAAGCGGAACATCGAGTGATCGACGAACAGCATGTTCAGCCAGGCCAGGACGCGCCGCCACGGCGTCAGCGGCGGGTGACGGCCTTCGCTCGCGCTGCTCATCGGCCGGCCAGCACGGCGGCGACGGCGGCGAGATCGTCCTCGGTGTCGACGCCGCGCGGCGGCGGCAGCTGCGACACCCCGACCTTGATGCGCAGGCCGTGGCTCAGCGCCCGCAGCTGCTCCAGCATTTCGCAGGTTTCCAGGTCGGCGGGCGGCAGCGCGCTGAAGCGCCGCAGCGCGCCGGCGCGATAGGCATAGAGGCCGATGTGGCGGAAGGCCAGTCCCTCGGGCAGCGGCGATTCGGCGCTGCTGCCTTCGCGCTTCCACGGGATCGGCGCGCGCGAGAAGTACAGCGCGTAGTCCCTCGCGTCCTTCACCAGCTTGACGAAGTTGGGATTGAGCCAGTCCTCGCGCGCATGCAGCGGGTGGCACAGGGTGGCGATGTCGGCCTGGGCGTCGCCGGCCAGCAGTTCCGCCGCCTGGCGCACCAGCGCCGGCGGCATCAGCGGCTCGTCGCCCTGCAGGTTCACCACCACCGTGGCGTCGTTCCAGCCGGCGGCGCGCGCGATCTCGTCGACGCGGTCGGTGCCGGACTGGTGGCGCGCGTCGGTGAGGCGCGCGTCGGCGCCGAAGCCGCGGCAGGCCTGCAGCACTTCCTCGCTGTCGGCCGCGACGATCACCTGCCCGGCGCCGGAGGCGCAGGCGGCCTGCCAGACCCACTGCAGCAGCGGCTTGCCCGCCAGCGGGCGCAGCACCTTGCGCGGCAGGCGGGTCGAGCCGAGCCGGGCCGGAATGACGACCTTGAACGGGGTCACAAGGGAGCCTGGGGGATCAGCGATGCCGGCCGAGCTCTTCGTCGCTCAGCGGGCGCGCTTCTTCCTCCAGCATCACCGGAATGCCGTCGCGCACCGGGTAGGCCAGGCGCGAAGCCTTGCACCACAGCTCCTGGCGCTCGGCGTGCCACTCCAGCGGCGCCTTGGAGACGGGGCAGACCAGGATGTCGAGGAGACGCTTGTCCATGTGCGGAAGCTAGGGCTGGGGCCGGTGATGAAGGGGCAGCTGATCCAGCAATTGTTGCACAAGCGCCGCCCCTTCGGCCGCGATGCGGGCCTGGGCCGGCACATACCAATGGTGCGGCTGGGCCAGCGCGGCGCATTTGACCGCATCCTTTTCGGTCATCAGCAGCGGCAGCCGGTCGTCGAAAGCCAGATCGATGTCGGTATAGCGGTGGTGATCCGGGAACGGGTGCGGCACCACCTCGATGCCGGCGGCGCGCAGCGAGGCGAAGAAGCGCTCCGGATTGCCGATGCCGGCCACGGCGTTGACCCGCGCGCCGGCGAACGAGGCCAGCGGCCGCGGCGCGCCGCCACCCAGCGGCCGGGCCTCGGTGGTCTCCAGCTGCATGTCCAGCGCCGGCACGCCCTCGGGGCGCCAGCCGCCGCCGTTGACCACCACCAGGTCCACCTCGCGCAGCCGCGCCGGCGGCTCGCGCAGCGGGCCGGCAGGCAGCAGCTGGCCGTTGCCCAGGCCGCGGCTGCCGTCGACCACGCAGATTTCGAGATCGCGGCCGAGGCGGTAGTGCTGCAGGCCGTCGTCGGTCACCAGGATGTCGGCCTCGCCGGCGTCGAGCAGCAGGCGCGCCGCGGCGACGCGGTCCGGCGCCACCGCCACCGGCACCTCGGTGCGCCGCGCGATCAGCGCCGGTTCGTCGCCGGACCAGGCCGGGTCGGTGGTGGCGCTGACGCGCAGCGGATACTGCGGGGCGCAGCCGCCGTAGCCGCGGCTGATCACGCCCGGCCGCCAGCCTCGCTCGATCAGGCGCTCGACCAGCCACAGCACGAACGGCGTCTTGCCGGTGCCGCCGACGGTGATGTTGCCGACCACGATCACCGGCGCCGGCAGCTGCACCGCGCCGGCCTTGCGGCGCCGCGCTACATCGGCGGCAACCTTGCCGTAGAGCGAGGCCAGCGGCCGCAGCACCGAGGGCGCGCTGGGGCTGTACCAGATGCGGTCGAGGGGGTTGTTCTTCATCGGCGCTTCAGGCCGCCGCTGCCTCGGCGGCATCGCGGAACTGCAGGCGGTGCAGCGCGGCGTAGGCGCCGTTGCGCGCCAGCAGCTCGGCGTTGCTGCCCTGCTCCACCACGCGGCCTTCCTGGATCACCACGATCAGGTCGGCGTTCTGCACCGTCGACAGGCGGTGGGCGATGACCAGCGTGGTGCGGCCGCGCATCAGCTCCTCCAGGCCCTGCTGGATGTAGCGCTCGGACTCGGTGTCCAGCGCCGAGGTGGCCTCGTCGAGGATCAGGATCGGCGCATCCTTGTACAGCGCGCGGGCGATGGCGATGCGCTGGCGCTGGCCGCCGGACAGCCCGCCGCCATCCTGCCCCAGCGGCGTGTCCAGCCCCTGCGGCAGCTTCTGGATGAAGTCCCAGGCGCAGGCGCGGCGCGCCGCGTTCTCGATGCGCTCGTGCGTGGCGCCGGCCTCGCCGTAGGCGATGTTCTCGGCGATGGTGGCGTTGAACAGCACCACGTTCTGGTCGACCAAGGCGATCTGCCGGCGCAGGTCGCCGAGGCGGTAGTCGCGCAGGTCGACGCCGTCGAGCAGCACCCGTCCGCTGCCCGGATCGTAGAAGCGAGGGATCAGCGACAACAAGGTCGACTTGCCGCCGCCGGACTGGCCGACGAAGGCCACCGTCTTGCCGGCCGGGATGTCGAGGCTGACGCCGGCCAGGGCGTCGCTCTTGTCGTCGTCGTAGCTGAAGCGCACGTCCTCGAAGCGGATCGCGCCGCGCGCGCGCTTCAGCGGCAGCGTGCCGCTGTCCTGCTCCGCCGGGGTGTCGAGGAAGGCGAACAGGTCGGCGCCGGCGACCACGCCGCGCTGCACCCGCTCGGACAAGCCGGTCATCGAGCTGATCGGCTGGCGCATGGCCAGCATGGCGACGATGAAGGCGACGAAATCGCCGGGGCTCATCGCTTCGAGCATGCGCGGGCTGGTGGCCAGGGCGACCAGGATCGAGACGCCGCCGGCGGCGATCAGCTCCAGCGAACTGGTGCTGATGGCGCTGGCCTCGGTCATCTTCAGGCTCTGCCGGCGCAGGTAATCGTTGAGCGCGCGGAAGCTGGCCAGCACGAAGCTTTCGCCGCCGTAGAGCTTGACCACGCGCCGGCCGGTGATGGCCTCGTCCGCGGCGTGGGTCATGCCGCCCATGGAGTTCTGCACCCGGGTCGACACGGTGCGGAAGCGGCGGTTGACCCAGTCGATCGACACCGCCACGAACGGCACGATCACCAGCGCGAACAGGGTCAGGCGCCAGCTGTAATAGAACATCGAGCCCAGCAGCACCGCCGCCGAGATGCCGCCCTGGATCACCGAGGCCAGCACGCTGGACGCCGAGTCGGCGATCTGGCTGGCATGGTAGGTCAGCTTGGCCTGCAGGTCGGCGGTGCGGGCGCGGTCGTGGTAGCGCACCGGCACCCGCAGCAGGTGGGCGAACACCTGCTGGCGCATCTGCGCCACCACGCCCTGCCCGACCCAGGCCATGCCGTAGGACGCGGTGAAATTGGCGACCGCGCGCACCAGGAACAAGCCGAGGATGGCCCAGGGCAGCCAGCGGATTACCGTGAGATCGTGGCTGGAGAAAATATCGGTGAGGTGCTTGACCAGCGTCACCATCACGGCGTCCGAGCCGCCGAACGCCACCATGCCGAGCAGGGCCAGGGCCAGGACCCTCCAATGGGGGGCGGAATAGCGCAGCAGGCGGCGATACACGGCGCCCGGGCGGTAGGGATCTTTTGTAACGGTATTCAAGGCGCTGGCGCGGGTTGCGGAAGCCCCATGGTAGCAACTCGGGGGCGGGGTTCGCTTAAACTGGTGCGGTTATCGAAAACCACTTGACCGGAGCGCCATGGCCAAGACCCTGTTCCAGAAGATCATCGACCGCGAGATCCCGGGCAACTTCGTCTACGAAGACGAGCAGTGCGTGGTGATCAAGGACATCAATCCCGGCGCCCCGCTGCACCTGCTGGTGATCCCGCGCAAGCCGATCCCGCGCCTGATCGACGCGACCGCCGAGGACCAGGCGGTGCTGGGCCACATGATGCTGGTGGCGAACAAAGTGGCTGCGGACGCCGGCTTCGGCGAGGCCTTCCGGGTGGTGATGAACAATGGGGCCGGCGCTGGCCAGAGCGTGTTCCACATCCATCTGCACGTGCTGGCCGGGCGGCCGCTGAAGTGGCCGCCGGGCTGAAAGGCGCACGGGCCTGCCAAGCGCAGCTTCGCAGGTGCCCGGTACGTGGGGCCGGGATGGCCGGCCGGTGGTTCCGGCGAGAGGCTAAAACAGCGCCGGGAATAATCCGGGTACTTTAACGCGCCCAGTCCCCGGGCTTGCAGTCTTTTCACCCTTGCGCTTTCAATCTCGCGAACTTGTTGCGATAGCGCTCCTGCAGCATCGGATCCTGGGTCAGATGCATGACCGTGCGCATGCTGTCGTCCGCCAGCCGGAATTCGCCGCGGCGGTTTTCGAGCAGGGCCAGCAGGAAGTGGAAGCGCGGCTCCTGGGAGCGAAGCTGGATGGCGCGACGCGTTTCCTCCAGTGATAGGGACTCGTCGCCCTTGTCCAGCGCCGCCAGGGCAAGCTGGTAGTGATAGTAGGGGTTCCGCTCGAGGAACTCGCGCGCCTGCTGATGGTAGCGATTGGCGACCTCGGTCTGCCCCAGCGCCCCATAGATCTGGGCCGCGGTTTCATAACCCAGCATGCTGTTCGGATCGAGCAGCAGGCCCTGGTCGACAGCGATGCGCGCCGCGCGCAGCTGCCCATCTCGCTCGTAGATGGTCGCCAGATTGATCCATAGGTAGGGCGCGATGGAGGCCAGCTGCAAGGCTCGCAGTTCATAGCGCAATGCATCGGCCTGCTGCTGCTTCAGCAGGAATTCCATGGCCCGGTTGTTGTAGTACTGGGCCTGGGCTTCGCTGTCCGGAATGCGGCGCTGCTCGAAGCTGGGATCGTATTCTTCGCCGCTCACGTCGATCACCTGGAACAGCGGCGGCAACAGGTCGATGCGCAGGTTCAGGTGGCGATAAAGCAGGGAGGTGCGGTTGTCGCCCAGATCCCACAACGGCGGAATACGGACGTCGTTGAACGCCACCGGAATATCGACATCCCGGGCCAATGCGGCAAACAGGAACGTGTACGACAGGCAGTTGGCGCGGCGCTGCTCGAATGCCTGTTCGGCCGTGAGCGTGGCGTTGGCATCGTATTGCAGGTTCAGACCCTGGCCACCTCGCATGGCTCTGACCAGAGCGTCAATCTTGGCGGCGGTGGTGATCTTGCCGCGGGTTACGTAGAGGGCGAAGCGGTGCATGCTCGGGGAAACCGCCATCAGGCTTGACAGGTCTTCTATCGGACTGCTGTCGGCCGGTTTGTCCGGCACGGTACCGGCCCCCGAGAGAACCCAGTTGAGATCGGATGCGGAAGGCGCAGCCGAAGCCTTCTCGGACTGGCCGGCGCAGCCGGCGAGGACGCCGTACGAGAGCAACGCGAAAACCAGCGGCCGCCCTAGCCACATGCCGCCGCCCCTTGGCGGGGTTGTATGAGCCACCGCGTCCCCCACGGCTCTCCTCCTCGCTGCTCAGCACGCTAACGCTGGCCTTGAGTCTACTCCTTCGGCCGCCTATCCAGGACCCCATCAGGATTGCCTACCAGGCGCTGTGCGTCGACGTGCTCGCCGAACCAGTAAACACCCCAATGCAGGTGCGGCCCGGTAGCCCGCCCGGTCATGCCGGACAGGGCGATGCGCTGGCCCTGCCGGACGCGTTCGCCGGGCCGCACCAGGAGCTTCGACAGGTGTACCAGCACCGAGGACAAGCCGTGGCCGTGGTCGATGATGAGGGTGCCGCCGGTGAAGTACAGGTCGGGCTCGGCCAGGGCGACGACGCCGCCGGCCGGGGCCACCACCGGGGTGCCGGTCGGCACCGCCACGTCGACGCCGTAGTGCGGCTGCTTGGGCGTGCCGTTGAGGATGCGCTGGCTGCCGAACACGCCGGAGATGCGCCCCCGGCTGGGCCAGACGAAAGGCTCGGCGAAGTCGTCGATGGCGCTGTCGCGCTCGTGCGCGGCCTTGATCAGCTTCGCTTCGGCGGCGATGCGCTGCGCGGTCTCCGGCGGCGGGTTGACCAGCTTCGGCGGCAGGCCTTCGATACGCTGGATCTCCCACTCGCGCCGGCGCACGGCGTAGTGCTTCACTTGCGCCGGCTGGCCCGGCAGGGCCACGCTCAGTGCGGCGTCGGGGCCGGCGTCGCGGTCGAAGCCGAACACGAACCCGCCCTTGGCGGTCAGCAGCAGCCGCCGGCCGTTGAATTCCACCGTCGCGGCGGGATCGGTGCTGCCGAACACCACCGCGCCCTGCTCGAAGTCGCCGCGCAGGGTGTAGGCGTCGGCCAGTGCCTGTCCGGCGCACAGCGCCAGGCAGGCGGCCAGCAGCTGGCGCGGACGAATGGGCAGGCTCAATGCGGCGGCGCGGCGTCGGCGGCGAGCCGGGCCACGGCTTCGGCCAGCGGCAGGGTCTCCTGCCGGTCCGAGCCGAGGCGGCGCAGGGTCACGGTCTTTTCCTCCGCCTCCTTGCGGCCGACGACGACGATCACCGGCACTTTCTGCAGCGAGTGCTCGCGGATCTTGTAGGTGATCTTCTCGTTGCGCAGGTCGGTGTCCACGCGCAGCCCCGCCGCGTCCAGGGCGGCGGCGACCGCGCTGGCGTAGGCGTCGGCATCGGAGACGATCGGCGCCACCACCGCCTGCACCGGGGCCAGCCACAGCGGCAGCGCGCCGGCGTGGTGCTCGAGCAGGATGCCGATGAAGCGCTCCATCGAGCCGACGATGGCGCGGTGGAGCATCACCGGGATCTGCCGGTTGGAATGCTCGTCGATGTAACCGGCACCGAGCCGCTCCGGCATCATGAAGTCGACCTGCATGGTGCCGACCTGCCAGGCGCGGCCGATCGAGTCGCGCAGGTGGTACTCGATCTTGGGGCCGTAGAACGCGCCCTCGCCGGGCAGCTCGGTCCACTCCACGCCGGCCGAGCGCAGGGCCGCGCGCAGCGCGTCCTCGGCCCGGTCCCACACGGCGTCCTCGCCGATGCGCTTGTCCGGCCGCAGCGCGATCTTGATGGCGATGTCGTTGAAGCCGAAGTCGGCGTAGACCTGCATCGCCTGGCGGTGGAACGCGGTGACCTCGGGCTCCACCTGCTCCGGGGTGCAGAAAATGTGGCCGTCGTCCTGGGTGAAGGCGCGCACCCGCATGATGCCGTGCAGCGCGCCGCTCGGCTCGTTGCGGTGGCAGCCGCCGAACTCGGCGTAGCGGATCGGCAGGTCGCGGTAGCTGTGCAGGCCGGCGTTGTAGATCTGCACGTGGCCCGGGCAGTTCATCGGCTTCACCGCGTAGGTGCGCTTCTCCGACTCGGTGAAGAACATGTTGTTCTGGTAATTGTCCCAGTGGCCGGACTTCTTCCACAGGCTCACGTCCAGGATCTGCGGCGCCCGCACTTCCCGGTAGCCGCTGCGCTTGTAGACGCCGCGGACGTAGCGCTCCACCGCCTGCCAGATGGCCCAACCCTTGGGGTGCCAGAACACCATGCCCGGCGCTTCTTCCTGCTGGTGGAACAGGTCGAGCTGCTTGGCGATGCGGCGGTGGTCGCGCTTCTCCGCCTCCTCCACCATGTGCAGATAGTCCTTCAGCTCCTGCTCGGTGGCGAAGGCCACGCCGTAGATGCGCTGCAGCTGGGCGTTGTTGGCGTCGCCGCGCCAGTAGGCGCCGCCGACCTTGGTCAGCTTGAACGCCGTGCCGAGCTTGCCGGTGGACGGCAGGTGCGGGCCCAGGCACATGTCGAGCCAGGCGTCGCCCTGCTTGTAGATCGACAGCTCCTCGTCGGCGCTGATGCCGTCGCGGATCCACTCGGCCTTGAACTTCTCGCCGGCATTCTCGAAATGCGCCACGGCCTTGTCGTGCGGCCAGACCTCGCGCGTGATCGGCAGGTCGCGCTTGACGATCTCGCGCATGCGGTTCTCGATCGTCGCCAGGTCGGCCTCGGTGAACGGCTCGGCGCGGGCGAAGTCGTAGTAAAAGCCGACGTCGGTGGCCGGGCCGAAGGTGATCTGCGTGCCGGGGAACAGCTCCTGCACCGCCTGCGCCAGCACGTGGGCGGCGTCGTGGCGGATCACCTCCAGCGCCTCGGGCTTGTCGCGGGTGACGATCTCGAACTTCGCGTCGCGATCGATCGGGCGGGTCAGGTCCCACAGCTCGCCGTTGACCTTGACCACGGCGGCCTTCTTGGCCAGGCCGGGACTGATGCCCTGGGCGATCTCCAGGCCCGTGGGGGGCTTGTCGAATGACTTCTGGTTCCCGTCGGGGAAGGTAATCTGAATGGACATGGCTGCAATTCTCTTGTTGTCATCCCCGCCTGGGCGGGAATCCAGTTTTCGGAACTCGCGCAAAACCGAAGCCTGCGCGGAACGGCGGGTTACGCCGCTAAGCGGCTAACCCGCCCTGCTATCTGCGGGCGTGCTTCACGGCGGCTGCCAGCCGCGCCAGAGTTCGCTCGCGTCCCAGCAGGAACAGCGTCTGGTCGATCGGCGGAGAAATGGCCATGCCGGCGACGGCGACGCGGATCGGCTGCGCCACCTTGCCCAGCCCCAGGCCCTTGCCTTCGGCAAAACCGTTGACCGTCTGGTGCAGCGCCGCCGCGGTCCACTGCGGCAGGGCCGAAAGCAGGGCGCGCAGTTCGTCGAGCACCGCGGCGCCGTCGGCGGTGAGGTGCTTGGCCGCGTCCTTCTCGTTGTAGCCATCCAGTTCGGCGTAGAAGAACTTCGACTTCTCCGCCATCTCCACCAGGGTCTTGCAGCGCTCGCGCTGGCCCTCGATCACCGCGGTCAGCGCCGGGCCGTTGGCCGGGTCCACACCGATGCGGCGCAGGTGCCAGTCGAACTCCACGGCGACGCGGGCCGGGTCGGCGCTCTTCAGGAACTGGTGATTGACCCAGATCGCCTTTTCCATGTCGAAGCGGGCCGGCGCCTTCTGCACCCGGGTGATGTCGAACAGCTCCAGCATCTCCTGGTGGGTGAACAGCTCCTGGTCGCCGTGGCTCCAGCCCAGGCGCACCAGGTAGTTGAGCAGGGCCTCCGGCATGAAGCCGAGCGCGCGATACTCGATCACGCTGACGGCGCCGTGGCGCTTGGACAGCTTGACGCCGTCGGCGCCGAGGATCATCGGCACGTGGGCGTAGGCGGGCGGCTCGGCGCCGAGGGCCTTGAGGATGTTGATCTGGCGCGGCGTGTTGTTGACGTGGTCGTCGCCGCGGATGACGTGGGTCACGCCCATGTCCCAGTCGTCGACCACCACGCAGAAGTTGTAGGTCGGCGTGCCGTCGGCCCTGGCGATGATCAGGTCGTCCAGCTCGGTGTTCTGGAAGCTGATCGGCCCCTTGATCAGGTCGTCGACCAGCACCTCGCCATCCTGCGGATTGCGGAAGCGCACCACCGGCTTCACGCCTTCCGGGCGCGGCGGCAGGGTCTTGCCCGGCTCCGGCCGCCAGCGGCCGTCGTAGCGCGGCTTTTCCTTGCGCGCCATCTGCTCGGCGCGCATCTTGTCCAGCTCTTCCTTGCTGGCGTAGCAGTGGTAGGCCGTGCCGGCCGCCAGCATCTGCTCGATGACCTCGCGGTAGCGGTCGAAGCGCTGCGTCTGGAACACCGGCTCCACGTCGGACGGCAGCCCGAGCCAGTCCAGGCCCTCGAAGATCGCCTGCACCGCCGCCTGGGTCGAACGCTCCAGATCGGTGTCCTCGATGCGCAGCAGGTACTTGCCCGCGTGCCGCTTGGCATAGAGGTAGCTGAACAGCGCGGTGCGCGCGCCGCCGATGTGCAGGTAGCCGGTGGGGCTGGGGGCGAAGCGCGTGACAACCGGGGACATGGGGGACCTTGAACCTAAAGCCGCGGAAAGACCGCGATTTTAACCTATGACTCGAAGGCGGCCGTAAGGCCGCCGGCTGCCGTCCGTTTCCCTGCGGAGGAGAGGGGGAGCGGCGCCGCCCGCCTAGCCGGTGATGCCGGCGGCATCGTCCCGAAAACGGCCGCTACGGCGTCTTGCCGGTCTCGACGTAGCCCTTGAGGCGGGTGAGCTGCTCGGTGACCACCGCGTCGACGTCCGGCGCCCACGCCACCCAGCCGCCCTTGGTGTAGCCGCCGACGGTATAGGTCTCGGTCAACTCGGTGCCCTCGTCCTTGGCCGAGAGCGCAATGGTCAGCACGCCCTGGGCGGCCTCGGTCTGCAGCGGGCCCAGCGCGCCGCTCAGGCGCAGCTCGCTGCCCGGGGCGGCGTAGATGACGGTCATGTGCAGCACGCTGCCGCCGTCCTCGAGCTTCTCGCAAAAGCAGCCGCCGGCCTTGGCGCTCATCGTCAGGTTGGCGGGATTGCCCGACCAGGTGTGCTCCGCGCTCCACCACCTGCCCGGCCTGAGCAGGGCGGCATAGACCTTGGCGGGCGGCGCGGCGATGGTCAGCGTGGTCTTGATCTGGAAGCCGCCGGCCTCAGCATTGACCACGTCGGCGCCGGCCGGCAGGGCCGCCAGCAGGCCGGCTGTTAAAATGCTCGCCACACACGCACGCATCGCTTCGCTCTCCATTCTTCACTGCGCCCATCTTGCCATGACCCGCCTGTTCGTAGAGCAATTGACCGTGATCGACTGCGCCTTCCTCGACGCGCAGCGCGGCCTGGTCGGCGAGAGCTGGATCGTGGACATCGAGCTGGACGGCGACCTCGATGACCAGTCGATGCTGCTGGACTTCGGCGAGGTGAAGAAGCGGCTGAAGCGGGCGCTCGACAGCAGCGCCGACCATACCCTGGTGGTCCCGGCGCGCCATGCGGGCCTCAGCCTGCAGCGCTCCGCGGCGCGGGTCAGCCTGGAATTCCGCGGCGCCGCCGGCGCGATCGAGCACCACGCCCCGCCGCAGGCCCTGACCCTGCTCGACGCCGAACAGGTCGACAGCGCCAGCCTGGCGGCGCACCTGCAGCCGATCCTGGCGCGCGAAGTGCCGCCCAACGTCGCCGCGGTGGGTCTCACCCTGCGCCATGAGCGCATCGACGGTCCCTACTATCACTACACCCACGGCCTGAAGAAGCATGCCGGCTGCTGCCAGCGCATCGCCCATGGCCACCGTTCGCGCCTGCAGGTGCGCGTCGGCGGCGCGCGCGACGCGGCTCTGGAATCGGCCTGGGCGCAGCGCTGGCGCGACATCTACCTCGGCACGCGCGAAGACCTGGCGGGCCGGGCCAACGGGCGCCTGCGCTTCGCCTACACCGCCAACGAGGGCGCCTTCGAGCTGGAACTGCCGGAAGCGCGCTGCGACCTGCTGGACGGCGACAGCACGGTGGAGCGCATCGCCGAGCACCTCGCCGCCCGCTGCGCCGCGGAGCGGCCCGGCCAGGCGGTCGAGGTGCGCGCCTACGAGGGCGTGATGAAGGGCGCGGTGGCCGCCGCCTGAGCCCATCCGGCATGAAACCCTGGCGCCATCCCAAGAAAAAACAGACGCTTGGACCGCGCCGGGCGCTGAGCCTGGCGCTGTTCCTGGGGTTGCTGGTCGCCGGTTGCGCCAGCGAGCCGGCCAATCCGCCGCCCCGCTACTACCCCTATTCCTGGTACGGCTACGCGCCCGGCTGGGATCCGTACTGGGACAGCTTCGAGGTCTGGCCTTATGGCCCTTATTCCTGGTGCTATGCCTGCGGCTACGGCTATTACGGCGGCTACCCGGGCGAACGCCATCCCTGGCACCACCCGGGCCTCGGGCCGCCCGGTCCGGGCTGGGGCCGGCCGCCGCAGGGCGGCACGCCCCACCCCTATCCCCGCCCCGCCGGCCCGCGCCCGGCGCCACGGCCGCTGCCGCGGCCCCACCCGATGCCGCACTTCAACCGCCGCTAGGCGGCCATGCCGAAGCGGCGGCCCTTTGTGCTATAAAGGCGCCCCCGCGAATGCCCCCGCTTGCACAGCGACACCGGTCCGCCATGAGCTCCGAACCCGACGTCCCCTTCTCCGCCCGCGTTTCCATCGAGCAAGTCGAGGAAGGCACCGAACTGGCGCCGAAGTTCGACGAGCACGGCCTGATCGCCTGCGTCACCACCTCCGCCAGCACCGGCGAAGTGCTGATGCTCGGCTACATGAACCAGGAAGCGCTGAAGCGCACCATCGCCACCGGCGAGGCGCACTACTGGTCGCGCTCGCGCAAGGTGCTGTGGCACAAGGGCGCCACCAGCGGCCTGGTGCAGAAGGTGGTGGAGCTGCGCATCGACGACGACCAGGACGCGGTGTGGCTGCGCGTGCAGATTCCCGGCGACGCCAGCTGCCACGTCGGCTACCGCTCCTGCTTCTACCGTTCGGTGCCGGTCGGCCCCGGCGACTTCAACCGCGTGCTGAAGTTCGAGGAAGACCAGAAGGCCTTTGACCCGAAGAAGGTCTACGGCGACGCGCCGAATCCGACGCAGCTGTAAGCCGGATCATTTCAGATCCAGCGGCACCGGCTCCGCCGCCTCGCGCCACAGGCGCGGGTGTTCGGCGCGCCAGTCGTGCACCTCCTGGATGCCCGCGGCGGTGACCCTGACCGTCACCGTGCCGCCGTTGCCGGTCATGTGCAGCGCCGACTTCTGCTCCAGGTAGCGCTGCACCACCGGCGCGCGCGGGAAGCGGAACTGGTTGTGCCAGCCGGCCGGGAAGATCACCACCAGCGGCTGCACCGCCTCGACGAAATCGGCGGTCGAGGACGTCTTGCTGCCGTGGTGCGGCGCCACCAGCACGTCGGCGAACAGGTCGTCCTGGCGCTCCGCCACCAGCCGCTTTTCCGCCGGCGCCTCGATGTCGGCGGGCAGCAGCGCGCTGTGGTCGTTGATGCCGACGCGCAGCACGCAGCCGCCGTTGTTGCGCCACCAGCGCGCCGCGGACCTGCTCAGGCCGGGGATGGCCCGGGCGCCGCCGGCCTGCGGCGGCGCATCGGCCGGCGGGTTGAGGATCTCGAAGGCGACACCGTCCCAGCTCCAGGCCTGGCCGGCGCGGCAGGGGATGTCCGAAGCGGCGCCGATCTCCCGGTCCACCTCGAGCAGGCGGCGCACCGTCGGCGCGCCGCCGCGGTGGTCCATGTCGGCGTGGGAGATGACCATCAGGTCCAGCTCGTGCACGCCCTGGCTCAGCAGGTAGGGCACGACCTCGGAGCGGCCGGCGTCGGAGACGTCCGAGAACGCCGGCCCGGCGTCGAACAACAGGGTGTGGTGCGAGGTCCGCACCACGGCGGCGAGGCCTTGGCCGACGTCGAGCACGGCCAGCTCGTAACCTTCCTCCGGCGCCGTGTCCCGCGGCAGGAACAGCGGCAGGAAGCACAGCACGGCCAGTCCGCGCAGCGGCAGTCCGCGCGGCGCCAGCAGCAGGAACATGCCGAGCAGGGCGAGCAGCAGCAACGCCGGCTGCGGACTGGCGGCGATCCATGCCTGCGGCGCGTGGTCGGCGGCCCAGCCCAGGCCGGCGCGCACCGCGTAGATGGCCTGCGCCACAGCGTGCAGCAGCGGCAGGCCCAGGAACGGCGCCAGCGCGCTCAGGCCCAGGGCCAGCAACAGGGCCGGCAGCAGCAGGGTGAACAGCGGCACCACCACCAGGTTGGCCAGCGGCCCGAGCCAGCCGCCGCCCTGGAAGAAATAAAACGTCAGCGGCAGCAGCGCCAGGCTCAAGGTGAGCTGCAGCATCAGCAGCTCGCGCCAGCGGCGGCGCGGCCCGAGCCGGCCGGAGCCGACGAAGAAGATCGCCGCCACCGCGGTGAACGACAGCCACAGGCCGGGGCTGAGCAGGGCCAGCGGATCGGCGGCGACGATCAGCAGCCAGGCCAGGCCCAGCGCCCGCGGCACCAGCGAGGGCCGGTCGAACCAGAGCGCGGCGAAGCCGAACAGCAGCATCAGCAGAGCGCGCTGCGCGGGCGGCTCGAAGCCGGACATCAGGGCATAGGCGACGGCGGCCAGCACCGCGCCGAGCATCCCCGCCTTCTGCGCCGGCAGGCGCAGGCACAGCGCCGGCACCGCCGACCATAGCCAGCGCAGCAGCAGGTAGACCGCGGCCACCACCATGCCGATGTGCAGGCCGGCGATCGCCATCAGGTGCGAAGTCCCGGTGATGCGGAAGGTGTCCCAGTCCTGCTCCTGCAGCAGCGAGCGGTCGCCCACGGCGAGACCGGCGACCAGGCCCAGCGCCGGATCGCCGGGCAGCCACTGCTCGAGGCGGTTCACCACCTGCTGGCGGGCGCGCAGCAGCCGGTAGCCGGAACCTTCGGCGCAGGGCGCGGCTTCCCGCACCGTGGCGGTGGCGCCGATGCCCTGCTCGAACAGCCAGGCTTCGTAGTCGTAGCCGCCGGGGTTGAGCGGGCCGTGCGGCGCACGCAGCCGCAGGCGCAGGATCCAGCAGTCGCCGCCCTGCGGACGCTGCTCGCTGTGGTACCAGGAGACGCGGATGCGCGACGGCAGCGCAGCGTCGGCGGGCGCGAACAGGAAGCGCCAGTCGTAGCGCGCCGGTTCCGGCGCGCCGCCTTCCGCGTCGTCCGCGCCGCCCTCGTGCGCGCCGGCGGACAGGCGCTGCTGCGGCAGCGAAGCGATGCGCCCTGCCACCTCCACCTCCTCATCGCTGCGCGCCAGGGGCCAGCGGCCGTCGATCGTGCCCTGCGCGCGCCACACTGCCAGCAGTGCGCCCAGCAGCAACATTGCGTAGAAGCGCCGCCAGGGCCAGGGCAGCAGCGCCGGCACGCAGGCCAGGGCCAGCCAGGACGGCGGCGGCAGGGACGGCAGCGCCAGCACCGCGAGGGCGCCGGCGGTGAACAGGACGACGGGGAGCAGCACGCCGGGGCGCGGCCGTGCCGCGCCGGCACCGCCTACCGCGGGCTCAGGCCCCCGGCCCACCCGCGGCAGCGGCGTCGCCGCTGTACGCATGCAGGGTGCCGCCTTCCAGCTGCCAGATGCGATCCATGCGCGCTGCCAGGCGCAGGTCGTGGGTCACCACCACCAGGCTGGTGCCCAGCTCCCGGTTCAGTTCCAGCATCAGGTCGAACACGGTGGCGGCGGTGCGGGTGTCGAGGTTGCCGGTCGGCTCGTCGGCCAGCACGCAGGCCGGCCGCGTCACCAGGGCGCGCGCCACCGCCGCGCGCTGGCGCTCGCCGCCGGACAGCTCGCCCGGCTTGTGCTCCAGGCGCTCGCCCAGGCCGACGCGCCTGAGCAGCGCGGCGGCGGTCTCGAACGCCTGCTCGCGCCGCTGGCGCCGGATCAGCAGCGGCATCGCCACGTTCTCCAGCGCGGTGAACTCCGGCAGCAGGTGGTGGAACTGGTAGACGAAGCCCAGCGACTCGTTGCGCAGATGTCCGCGCTCGGCGTCGGACAGCAGGCTCATCTGCTTGCCGGTGACCCAGACCTCGCCGGTGGTGGGCGCGTCCAGCCCGCCGAGCAGGTGCAGGAAGGTGCTCTTGCCGGCGCCGGACGCGCCGACCACCGCGACGCGCTCGCCGCGCGCCAGGCGGAAGTCGATGCCCTTGAACACCTGCAGGCGCAGGCGGCCGTCGTCGAAGGTCTTGCCGAGGTCGCGCGCGGCGATGACGTAGCCGTTCAGCTCACTCATGCACCTGCTCCGTTCCCCTCTTCCCCCGGGAGAGGGGTAAGGGGTGAGGGGCGCAGTTTCAAGGAAGCACGCCGCAGCAAATCTTCGAGCACTTCTTCGGTTTTCAACAGCACGTCATGGTTCCAGTAACGAACTACCTCAATGCCTCTGGCACGAATGAACTGATCGCGTCTTTGGTCTCGTGCGACCTCGCTGTCAGCGTTGTGCTGGCCCCCGTCCAGTTCAACTGCCATCGATAACTCGTCGCAATAGAAATCGAGCACGTAGGGTGGCAGCGGGTATTGACGTCGAAACTTGAGCCCCGAAAGCCTGCGGCCCCGGATCAAATACCAAAGCAGGATTTCGGCATCGGTTTGCTCGCGGCGCAGGGTTCTAGCGAAGTCGAGCATATCCGGCTGTAGCGCAATCTTCGAGGTGCGCCCCTCACCTCTAGCCCCTCTCCTGGGGGGAGAGGGGAACTGGGCCGCATCACTCATAGCGCAGCGCCTCGGCCGGCTGCACGCGCGCGGCGCGCAGGGCGGGATACAAGGTCGACAACAGCCCCAGCGCCAGCGACAGGAAACTGATCTTGATCACGTCGCGCGCGGTCAGCTCGGACGGCAGGTCGCTGATGTAGTAGATGCTGGGGTCGAGGAACTGGTGGCCGGTGGCGGCTTGCAGCAGCGGCACCAGGGTGGTGACGTTGAGCGCCAGGGCCACGCCCAGCGCGACGCCGAACACGGTGCCGACGATGCCGATGATCGAGCCCTGCATCATGAAGATCACCATGATCGAGCGCGGCGTGGCGCCGAGCGTGCGCAGGATGGCGATGTCGGCCTGCTTCTCCTGCACCACCATCACCAGGGTGGAGACGATGTTGAACGCGGCGATGCCCACCAGCAGCGACAGGATCAGGAACATCACGGTTTTTTCGGTCGCCACCGCGCGGAAGAAGTTGGCGTGCTGGCGTGTCCAGTCGCTGATGTAGACCAGCTGCGGCAGCTGCTGCGCGATCTGCCGCGCCACCGTGGGGGCCTCGAACAGGTCGTGCAGCTTCAGGCGCACACCGGTGACGCGGTCGCCCATGCGGTACAGCGCGGCGGCGTCGTGGATGTTGAGCAGCACCAGGCCGCGGTCGAACTCGTACATGCCGACCTGGAAGATGCCGACCACGTTGAAGCGGCGGAAGCGCGGCAGGATGCCGGCGGGGGTGACGGTCGCGACCGGGATCATCAGGTCGACCTTGTCGCCGACGTCCACGCCGAGCTGCTCGGCCAGTTCCACGCCCAGCACCAGGTTGAACTCGCCGGGGCGCAGGTCCTCCAGCTTGCCGGACTTCATGTGCTGGCCGATCTCCGACACGGTCTGCTCCTGCTCGGGGTCGATGCCGCGCAGCAGCGTGCCCGACAGGTCGCCGCCCTCGCGCAGCATGGCCTCGCCCTCGATGTAGGGCGCAGTGGCCTCGACCTTGGGGTTCTGCCGGGCCAGGTCGGCCAGCCGCTGCCAGTCCGCGATGCCCTCGCCCGGGCGGTAGATGATGGCGTGCGAGGCCATGCCGAGGATGCGGTCGCGCATCTCGCGCTCGAAGCCGTTCATCACCGACAGCACCACGATCAGCGTCGCCACGCCCAGGGCGATGCAGATCATGGAAGTGGCGGAGATGAACGAGATGAAGTGATTGCGGCGCTTGGCGCGCGTGTAGCGCAGGCCGGTCAGCAGCTCGTAGGGAATTCGCATAGGGCTGGGGGATTTTGAGCGCCATTAGACCACAGGAAGGGCCTGTTGGTGCCAACTTTGACGCTGCGACGGGGCTTGTGTCGGCGGCGCAGCCGCGCCGTTTACGGCCGGCGCCGACGGCGCGAGCGACGCCCCGGTGCACGACCGGGCGGGGGCCCGCGCCTTGGTAACGCGATCCGGGGCAAGGCTGCGACCAGAATGGCACCAACCGGCCCAGGTAGAATGTCCCGCTGAATCCGACGGGCAACCCCTTGAATCCCAATCCCGCCTCCCCTTCCCCCGGTGCCGGCCGCTTCTGGCTGCTGCTGGCGCTGCTGGCCGTGGTCACCGGCTACCGCGCCCTGAGCCTGTACTACGCCGGCCTGGACCTCTATGTCGACGAGGCCCAGTACTGGACCTGGGCGCAGCGCCTGGACTGGGGCTATTACTCCAAGCCGCCGGTGATCGCCGGGCTGATCGCCCTGACCACCTCGCTGTGCGGCGACAGCGCGTTCTGCGTCAAGAGCGGCGCCCTGCTGCTCTACCCGCTGGTGACGCTGCTGATCTGGGCCACCGCCCGGCGCCTGTTCGACGCCCGCACCGCGTTCTGGAGCGCCCTGGCCTTCCTTCTGCTGCCGGGCGTGTCGCTGTCCTCGCTGATCATCTCCACCGACGTGCCGTTCTTCCTGTTCTGGGTGCTGGCGCTGTACGCCTATCTGCGCGCCACGCAGGGCGGCGCCTGGGGCTGGTGGCTGCTGGCCGGGGCGGCGGCGGGCGGCGGCCTGCTGACCAAGTACACCATGGTGATCTTCGCCCTGTCGGTGCTGCTGCACCTGGCGCTGACGCCTTCGCTGCGCCGTTACCTGCGCAGCCCCCGGCTCTACGCCGCGATGCTGCTGGCGCTGCTGGTGTTCGCGCCCAACCTGTGGTGGAACGCGCAGCACGGCTGGCCGACCCTGCGCCACACCGAGGACATCTCCCACCTCAACGGCGACCCCGGCCTGCACTGGAACCACCTCGGCGATTTCCTCGGCGGCCAGTTCGCGGTGATGGGGCCGCTGTTCTTCGGCGCCTGGATCGCGCTGACCCTGTGGCGCCCGCAGGGCTGGTACGCCGACCCGCGCTGCCGCTTCCTGGCCTGCTTCGCCCTGCCCTTTCTCGGCCTGATCTGCGTGCAGGCCCTGCTCGGCCGGGCCAACGCCAACTGGGGCGCGATGGCCTACGCCGCCGCCACCATCTTCCTGGTGGCGCTGCTGCTGCAGCGCGGGCTGACCGGCGTGTTCCTCGCCGGCTTCGCCGTCAACGTGGCGCTGATGCCGATCGCCTACCACTTCGACGCGCTGACCCGCTACTTTGTGATCGACCTGAAGGCCAGGACCGATCCCTACAAGCGGGTGCGCGGCTGGGCCCAGCTCGGACGCCAGGCCCAGTCGCTGCGCAGCCAGTACCCGGACGCGCTGTTCCTCGGCGATTCGCGCGACGTGCTGGCCGAGCTGATGTACTACGTGCGCCCGCATCCGCTCGACGCCGTGCTGTGGAATCCGCATGGGGTGATGGACAACGACTACGCGCTGAACACCCGCATGGACGACAAGGTCGGCCGCAGCTTCCTCTACATCACCGAAGCCAGCCGCCTGCCGCCCGAGGTGCTGCGCAGCTTCGACTCGGCCGAGGCGCTGCCGCCGCTCCACGTCACCGTGCACAGCGACTACGCCCTGGACTACCGCGCCTGGTACCTGCAGGGCTTCAAGGGCTACGCCGGGGGCGAGCAGTGAGCGCGCAGGCGCCGGAGCAGTCGGCCCTGTCCTGGCTGTGGGACCGCCTGGTCAAGGCCCTGCCGGCGGTGCTGGTGGCGCTGCTGGCACTGGAGTTGAGCCAGGCCGTCGACGAGCCGCTGAGCCGCCTGTTCTACCGTCCCGGCGAGGGCTTCTATCTCGACCACAGCGCGCCGGTGCAGCTGCTCTACCACGGCACCCGCTGGTTCAGCGCGGCGCTCGGCACCGGCCTGCTCGGCGTGCTCGCCTGGAGCGCGCTGACCAAGCGGCGGCGGGTGCGCAATCTCGCCGCCTACGCCCTGCTGGCCTTCGCCCTCGGCCCCGGCCTGATCGTCAACGGCCTGCTCAAGGAGCACTGGGGCCGGCCGCGGCCGGAACAGCTGCAGGAATTCGGCGGCCAGGCCGAGTTCGTGCCGGCGCTGTGGCCGACCGGCTCGTGCCAGCACAACTGCTCCTTCGTCAGCGGCCATGCCGCCTCCGGCTTTTTCCTCATCACCGGCGCCTGGATCTGGCCGCGGCGCCGCTGGCAGTGGCGCGGCGCCGGCATCGCCGCCGGCAGCCTGATCGGCCTCGCCCGCATCGTCCAGGGCGGCCATTTTTTCAGCGACGTGCTCGGCGCGCTGATCGTGGTGTGGTTCAGCAACGAGCTGCTGTACCGCGCCATGCGGGCCGCGGGCTGGCTGGACGCTCCGCCCGGGCCGGCCGGGACCTAGCCGATCCCTTCCAGCTCGGTCACCAGGCCGTCGAAGATCCAGCGCTTGAGCAGGCCGGCGGCGTGCATCGCCGCGTCCTCGGCTTGGACCCATTGGCACAGCAGCTCGCACACCGCGCCGAAGCTGGCGCCGTCGCGCGCGGCGTCGAGCGCCGCGGCCTCGTCCTCGCCGAGTGAGCGCCAGCGGATGTCCAGGCCCGCGTCGCGCCACAGCAGCCAGTGCACGGCATCCGCCGAGCGCCGCGCTTGGGGCAGGTCGCGCTGCGCCTCCTGCGCCTGGACCAGCTCGGTCACGTTCCAGCGCAGGTCCAGGCGGCGCAGCGCCGGCTGCAGCAGCAGGCGCATTTCCGGCCAGGACTCGGGCGGCACCGCGGCGACCGCGGCGAGCTCCAGCGCCGGCGCATCCGGCGCGTCGAACACCTCGCCCTGAGCCCATTCGAAAGCGGCCAGCTCGGCCAACAGCTCATGCCGCTCCCCGCCGCCGGAGCGGAGGAACTCCGGCAGGTGCCGGCCGAACCAGCGCACCGAGGGCGTATCGGAAGGATGCGCCTCGATATACGCGCGGCCGAGGGCCTCGAAACGCTCGACGCCGGCCACCGCACGCAGCGCCGGATAGTCGTTGCCTAGCACTTCCAGCAGGCGCAGGCGATAGGCGTCGGCATACACGGCAAGGCGCGTCGCCGCGTCGGCCTTGCCGTCGGCGACGACCAGGTCCGTCGCCTCGACACCGCGCAGCAGCCGGTCCTGGAAGCGCCGCTGCGAGCCGAGCAGTGCGGAGCCGTTCACGCCGCCACCGCCAGGCTGTCGGCGGCGATGGCGCGGGCGCGGTCCAGCTCGGTCACCAGCTCGGCCAGCGGCGGAATCCGGTCGTCGCGCTCGACCATGGTGGCGACCGCCCCGAAGCGGCGCACCGCCGCGGCATACAGCTGCCACACCGGCTCGGGCACCGGGTGGTCGTGGGTGTCGATCAGCAGTTCGCCGCTGCGGCTGTGGCCGGCGAGATGGATCTGCTGCACCCGCCGCGGCGGGATCGCGCGCAGGTAATCGAGTGGGTCGAAGCCGTGGTTCTGGCTGTTGACGTAGATGTTGTTGACGTCGAGCAGCAGCAGGCAGTCGGCCTCCTCGGCGATCGCCTTGAGGAATTCCCACTCCGGCAGTCGCGAGTCGCGGAACACGGCATAGCTGGACACGTTCTCCAGCAGGATGCGGCGGCCGAGGAAGTCCTGCACCTCGCGCACGCGGGCGGCGACGTGGCGCACCGCTTCCATGGTGTGCGGCAGCGGCAGCAGGTCGTGCAGGTTGCGGCCGGCGATGCCGGTCCAGCACAGGTGATCGGAAATCCAGGCCGGCTGCACCCGCTCGGCCAGCGCCTTGAGTTCGATCAGGTAGGCGCGGTCCAGCGCATCGCTGCTGCCGATCGACAGCGACACGCCGTGCAGCACCACCGGGTAGTCGGCGCGGATGCGCTCGAGCCAGCGCAGCGGCCGGCCGCCGCCGACCATGTAGTTCTCGCTGATCGCCTCGAACCAGTCGATGCGCTGGGGCGCGGCGGCAATCTGCTCGTAGTGGTCCGGGCGCAGGCCCAGCCCGAAGCCGAGCTGCGGCAGCGGTTCGCGCTCAGGCTGGGACATAAGAAATTCCGGTTCCGGCAAAAAGAAACCGGCCGCCCTGGCGGGCGGCCGGTTTCCAAACCCTTACTTCGAGGATTCCATCTTGCCGCCGGCCTTCTCGCAGTCGGCCTTGCTCATGCCGGTGGTGAAGCCCTCGCCCTTGCAGGAGTTCTGGCCCTTGCAGGAGTTCTTGGCGGTCTTGCAGGCGCTCTGGCCCTTGCAGGCATTGCCGCCGACGCACTTGCCGCCGGCGCTGGCGCCGGCATCGCCGGCCATGGCCATCGGGGCGGCCAGGAACAGCGCGGCAGCGGCGGTGGCAACGGCGAAACCACTCATCTTGGCAACTTTCATAACAGGTCTCCGAGGCCCTCAGGCCTTGTGTTGTGGTGACACGCTTTACGGTGCCGCAGCGCACAGTGTTCAGCCCTGCGCACCGCGTCACCGCATCCTCCTTCATGCACCGGGACCGCGACAGCCTCCTGCGTTCGGCATTTATGTTCCGCCGTCCGCGGGCGCCATCACCGGCTCGTGCCGCGTTGAATACTCTACTCCCGCCGTTACGGATGCGCGTCAGCGCCGTGACTAGCCGTGGCCGGCGCTGTGCAAGGCGTCGAAACGGGTGCTATATTTCCGGATAAGCGCCTGCGGAATCAAAGACTTTGCTCATGCCTACCCTCAAGTCAGCTTTCAAGCCCGCGACCTTCTGCTGCGGCCTCCTGGCTCTGGCTTTCGCGGTCCAGGCCGATGAGGTGGTGATGCAGCCGGATGCCGCGACGCAGCAAGCAGCGGCCAAGCCGGCCGGAATTCCGGCCAAGGGCCAGACCATGGCGCAAGTGCTGAAGCGCTTCGGCGAGCCGCAGGTCAAGCACAAGCCGGCCGGCGGCGACGCGCCGAAGCACCCGCCGATCACCCGCTGGGACTATGCCGGCTTCTCGGTGTTCTTCGAGCATTCCCACGTGGTCGACACGGTTGTGCCGGGCAGCCCGCCGCCGGTCTACCACACCGAGCAGCTCAAGCCCGCTTCCTGAAGCCGCCGGCGCCCAGGCGCCTGCCGCGTCATCCCGCCGCAAAGCTGCGGCGGCAGACTTTTGCATCGACCTCCGGGAATCCCATGCCTTCCGCATTCCTGCCGCCCGAGTGGGCGCCCCAATCCGCCGTGATGCTGACCTGGCCGCGCCCGGACGGCGACTTCGCGCGCAGCTTCGAGTCGGTGGAGCGCAACTTCTTCGCCATCGCCGTGGCCATCGCCCGCTACGAGAACCTGCACGTCAACGTCGCCCACGACGCGCCCGGCCTGGCGGCGCGGCTGGTCGCCGCCGGCGTGCCGAACGAGCGCCTGCGGGTCTACGCCGTGCCCAATGACGACGTGTGGGCGCGCGACCACGGCCCCATCACGGTGATGCGCGACGGCAAGCCGGTGCATCTGGACTTCACCTTCAACGGCTGGGGCAACAAGTTCCCGGCGCAGCGCGACAATGCGCTCACCTCGCGCCTGATCACCGCCGGCGCCTGGGATGCGCCGGTGGAAACGGTGGACTTCGTGCTGGAGGGGGGCGCCATCGAGGTCGACGGCGAAGGCACCCTGCTCACCACCGAGCGCTGCCTGCTTGCCGCCACGCGCAATCCGCAGCTCGACCGGGCCGGCATCGAGAAGGTGCTGAAGGACAAGCTCGGCGTGCGCCGCATCCTGTGGCTGAAGCACGGCGACCTGCTCGGCGACGACACCGACGGCCACATCGACACCGTCGCCCGCTATTGCGACGCCCGCACCATCGCCTACCAGGCCTGCGACGACCGCGGCGATCCGCACTACGACGACCTGCAGGCGATGGCGCAGGAGCTGGCCGCGCTGCGCGACTTCGAAGGCAAGCCCTACAAGCTGGTGCCGCTGCCGCTGCCGGCGCCGATCCACGATCCGGACGACGGCCGCCGCCTGCCTGCGGGCTACCCCAATTTCCTGATCCTCAACGGCGCCGTGCTGGTGCCGGTGTACGGCGACGCGAAGAACGACGCGCTGGCGCTGGAGCGGCTGCGCCCCTGTTTCCCGGATCGCGAAGTGGTGCCTATTGAATGCAGGGCACTCATCCACCAGTATGGAAGCCTGCACTGCGTGACCATGCAGATTCCCGCCGCGGCCTGATGCAGGTCCGCCGGTGGATGACGATGGCGCACCCTGCAGTGCAGAGTGACAGGCGCAGCGATGCGCGCAGCGACCACCACCGACGGACCCTGATCATGGACCTGATTTCCGACACCCTCGCCAGCCCGCGCAAGGCCGCCCTGGTCGGCGCCGCCACCGGTGCCGTCAAAGGCGTGCTGGTCGGCGCCGTGGCCGGCAAGCTGCTGCTGTTCACCGCGCTGGGCGCCGCCGCCGGTGCCGCCACCGGCGCGGCCCTGTCCTGGGCCAGCCGCCGCGCCGGCGCGCAGTTCGACGCCACCCAGGAGCTGGGCGCTTGAGCCGCATTCTCCGCGTCGGCCTGGTGCAGCAGAGCTGTGCCGACAACGACCGCGAGCGCAATCTCGCCGCCTCCGCCGCCGGCGTCCGCGAGGCCGCCGCCCGGGGCGCGCGGCTGGTGCTGCTGCAGGAGCTGCACACCGGGCTGTATTTCTGCCAGCACGAGTCCACCGCGCTGTTCGACCTGGCCGAGCCGATTCCCGGTCCTTCGACCGAGTACCTCGGCAAGCTGGCGAAGGAGCTCGGCATCGTCCTGGTCGGCTCGCTGTTCGAGAAGCGCGCGCCGGGGCTGTACCACAACACCGCGGTGGTGCTGGAGAAGGACGGCACCCTCGCCGGCAAGTACCGCAAGATGCACATCCCGGACGATCCGGGCTACTACGAGAAGTTCTACTTCACCCCCGGCGACCTCGGCTTCACCCCGATCCAGACCAGCGTCGGCAAGCTCGGCCTGCTGGTGTGCTGGGACCAGTGGTACCCGGAAGGCGCGCGCCTGATGGCCCTGGCCGGCGCCGAGCTGCTGCTCTACCCCACCGCGATCGGCTGGAATCCGGCCGACGACCAGGACGAGCAGGCGCGCCAGCGCGAGGCCTGGATCACCATCCAGCGCGCCCACGCGGTGGCCAACGGCCTGCCGGTGCTGGTCGCCAACCGCACCGGGTTCGAGCCGGATCCGACCCGGCAGACCGAGGGCTCGCAGTTCTGGGGCAGCAGCTTCGTCGCCGGCCCGCAGGGCGAGTTCCTGGCGCAGGCCGGGACCGAGCGGCCGGAAGTACTGGTGGTGGACGTCGATCTGGCGCGCAGCGAGAACGTGCGCCGCTGGTGGCCGTTTTTGCGCGACCGGCGCATCGACGCCTACGGCGAGCTGACCCGCCGCTTCCGCGACTAGGGCCGGTTAACGCCCTATCGATCGCGATCAAAATAGCGTGAGCAGGTCCTAGGGAACCCTAAGCTTCCCCGCGCCGCCAGCGGCGGCTGGCGGCCGCGCCAATGCGCCGCTCGCGGTCGCGGCGCGTATAGTCGGTCGCAGACGCCGTCCACGGCGCACAGGCGACTATTCAGGGGGAGCACCGATGGTCCGTACCGCCGCGGCCGCATGGCCGTTGATCCTCGCCGCATGGCTGCTGCCGTCCGCCGCGCACGCCGCCGTCACCGACAAGGGCTGCGCCTGGCTGGTCGAGCCCACCGCCGACCGGGAGAACATCCTCTACCCCGAAATCACCACGCGCTATCTCGCCGCGGTGATCCCGGCCTTGCCCGCAGGCTATGTCGAGATCGCCGGCCAGTACCCGCACGCGCGCTACATGTCGCTGCAGACCTACAGCACCACCCTGCAGAGCATCAGCAACCTGCACGACACGCAGATCCAGCCCGATCCCGGTTCCAGCAATCCCTATCTGCCGGGCGCTGACCGCACGGTGACGGCGCGCAACTACACGGTACGCGTGCTGTTCGAGCAGGCACCGGCGACGAACGTGCCGGCCAACACGCTGTATTACGACGGCACCGACCCCACGCACAGCGGCAGGACGCTGGTGTACCGCATCTACCTGCCCGACTCGGGCACCCAGCCCTTCGGCGGCGTGCCGCCGCCGACCTTGACCGAGGTGCTGCCCGGCGGCGCGCGCGTCACCATTCCCACCTGCCCGGACCCGGTGCCGGATACGACGTTCCTGACCCAGGAGCTGGCGGCGGCCGGCCTGTCCGACTACCCGCTGCCGCCGCTGGGCCTGTTCGGCCAGCCCGTCCCGGCCTGGCACAAGTACCAGAACGCAGCCGTCAGCGAGGTGAATATCCTCACCGACAACCAGATCCTCGGCGCCCTGACGCCGCCCCTCGCGGCGGTCGCCGGGCAGCTGCCCGCCGGCTTCGGCGAGAACGCCGACAACAAGTACGTCTACAGCCTGGTGTCGCATGACTACGGCAACGTCGTCGCCTTCCGGGCGAAGCTGCCGACCACGCCGAAGACCTACGCGGGCGAGAACACCATGGGCGGCGGCCAGCTGCGTTTCTGGTCGATGTGCACCGGCAACCTGGCGACCCAGGCCTACGACTGCCGGGTGGACAAGGACATGCCGCTCGACGCCGACGGCATGTACACGGTGGCGGTGTCCACCGCGGCCGACCGCCCCGCCAACGCCACCGAGGCCTGCGGCATCGCCTGGCTGCCCTGGGGTCCGCTGGTTCAGGCCGGCGTGATCATGCGCAATATGCTGCCCGACCCGGGCTTCCCGAACCCGGTGCAGGCCGCCACGCCGGGCACCGAACAGCAGACCCTGGGCGCCTACTACCCGGTCGGCACGTATTACGCCTCGGCGCAGGAGTTCGAGCAGAAAGTGGGCTGCCATGCGCCGGCCGTGCCGGCGGACAGCGGGGGCGCGGCCGGCGCCGCGGACCCCGCCTCGGGCGGCGGCGGCGCTTTCGATCCGGCGACGCTGGCGGCTCTGGCTGCCCTGGCGCGGCGGCGCCGCCGAGTTCAGGCCCGCTGCTGAGACCGGCGGTACTGGCCGGCCAGCAGCAGGCCGCCCCAGGCCCAGGCCAGCAGCATCAGCGCCGAGCCGCTCAGCTTGGCCAGCACGGCCAGCTGATGGTCGTGCGCCAGCGCGTGAAGCGGCAGCAGGATGTTGTGCCAGTCGTGGCGCAGGTCGCGGATCGAGACCACCTCGTCCGACCACTCGCCCACCAGCGGCAGCGCCATGGCGCGGGCGTCGGCGATGTACGGCGCGACATCGATGAAGTTCTGCCCGCACCACCACAGGCACATCGCCGCGGAGAACGGCTGTTGCTGCCAGCGCAGGAAGTAGACGACCAGGATCAGGGGCATCAGGCACTGGAACAGGCTGCCGCCCAGGAACATCAGCCACTCGCCGAAGGGCCGGAACAGCACGTGGCCGAACTCGTGGAACGGCAGGTCGGCGCGGTGCAGGAAGGAGCCGCCGATGCTCATGCCGCTGACCGGCTGGAGCATGAACCACAGGCCCCAGGCGACGCTGCCGGCCAGCACCGCGGCGCTGCCCCAGAACACCAGCGGGTCGTAGCGCGCCGGCAGCCGCCACAGCATGCCCCACAGCCGCGCCCGCAGCGGCAGCTCGTCCACCGTACGCGCCGCCGCCACCGCCTCGTCGCCGACCGCCACGACGCGCGTGCTGACGGCGAAGCGCATCTGGCTGGCCAGGTACCGGGCGTAGATCACGCCGCAGCGCGGGCACTCGCCGGCCGGCGCCGGGTCCGACGCCAGGCGCTGGTAGCCGCACTTCGGGCAGGGGTCGGCGGCGTCGTTCACGGGCCGCTCGGCGCGCTGCGGGCGTTCAGGCGTCTGCCGCGGGAGCGGGCCATGGCGCGAGACCGGCCGCGAACCGCCGCGCTTCTACGACGACGGCAGGCTGCCGGCGGCGGCCTCGGCACCCTCGACCGCCGGGGTGCGCCAGCCGCTGCGCAGGCCCCAGCGGTAGAACAGCAGCGCCGCCGCCGCCACGCAGCCCTGGTCCCAGCCATAGGGGAGCCAGCCCATGCCGCCGAACTGCGGGCTGCCGATCCACGACAGCCCGGCGATGGCGGCAAGGTAGGCCACCAGCCAGCAGGCTCCGCGCAGGTGCCGGCCGAACCCGCTCCAGCCGTCGCGGGCGACGTAGTAGAAGTACACCGGCAGCGGCAGGATCAGCAGGAACATGATCTCGCCGGTTTCGGGCCAGCGCGCCCAGTACAGCATCAGCGTGGCCAGGGTGAACGCCAGCGGCGCGATGAACTGCAGGCCGGGCACGCGCAGCGGCCGGTGCAGGCCCGGCGCCGTACGACGCAGTACCATGACGCTGACGGGGCCGACCAGGTAGGTGATGATGGTGGCCACCGAGATCACCTCGGCCAGCTGGTCCCAGCCGGGAAATTTGACCAGGAAGACGAACGACACCAGCAGGTTGAACCACATCGCCGGGCGCGGGATGCCGTACTTCGGATGCACCTTGCCGAGAATCGCCGGCAGCGTACCGTTGCGCTCCATGCCGTAGATCATGCGCGCAGTGGTGGCGGTGTAGGTGATGCCGGTGCCGCTGGGGCTGACGAAGGCGTCGGCGTAGAGCATCAGCGCCAGCCAGTTGAGGTTCAGCGCCAGCGCCAGCTGGGCGAACGGCGAGCTGTACTTCAACGCGGCCCAGCCTTCGCCGAGGTGGTCCGGCGACACCGCGCCGAGGAAGGCCATCTGCAGCAGCAGGTACACGCCCGTGGCCAGGGCCAGCGAGCCGAAGATGCCGAACGGCACGTCGCGGCCGGGATTGCGCGATTCGCCGGCCAGGTTCACCGGGCTCTGGAAGCCGTTGTAGCTGAAGACGATGCCGCTGGTGGCCACCGCGGTGAGCACCGCGGACAGGTTGCCGACATGGGTGCCGCCGTGGATGCCGACCTTGAAGTTCTCCCAGTGGAACCCCGAGGCGATCAGCAGCAGCGCGGTCGCCGCCGGCACCACCAGCTTGACGAAGGTGATGGCGCTGTTGGTGCGGGCGAAGATCTTCACGCCCCAGAAGTTGATCAGGAAGTACACCACCACCAGCGCGGCCGAGATGCCCAGGCCGGGCCAGCTCAGATCGCCGTTGCGGTACAGGCTGTGCGTCCACTCCCACGGCCAGGAGCTCATGTATTGCACCGAGGCCTCGGCCTCCACCGGGATCACCGAGACGATGGCGATCCACGCCGCCCAGCCGGCGACGAAGCCGACCAGCGAGCCATGCGAGTAGTGGCCGTAGCGCACCGCCCCGCCGGACTCGGGGAACATCGCGCCGAGCTCGGCGTAGGCGAAGGCGACGAACAGGATCACCACCGCGCCGATGACCCAGGCCCAGATCGCGTCGGGACCGGCCAGGCGGGCGGCCTTGGCAGCGCCGAACAGCCAGCCCGAACCGATGATCGAGCCCAGGCCGGTGAACATCAGGGCGATGGCGCCGACGTCGCGGCGGATCGCGCTTTCATTGGACATTGAAAAACACTCCCTTGCAGGTCTGCCGCCGCTCGAAGCGCGCAAAACCGGCGCCTGCCGCGGTCGCTGCCGCGGCCTGGTTCTCCGGCTATTTTCCCTTCCGATTCAAGCGGTCAACGAATGCAGCCGACTGTAACCGCTTGACTGAAATGGCGCCATCCCGATAATAGCTGCCGAAGCAGTTATTGCTGAGGCAGAATATGTCCAAGCAGTATTATCACGCCGAGACCTACGACACCCGTAGCAGCGTGGGTTACCTGGTCAAGCGTGCCCACGGCCTGGCTCTCGACATGCTGGAGCCGGAGCTGGCCCGCCACGGCCTGACCTTTACCCAGTACGCGGTGCTGATGTCGGTGCGCGACGGCATTGCGCTCAACCCCAAGGACCTGTGCATCCAGCTGCGCCATGACAGCGGCGCGCTGACCCGCCTGCTCGACCAGCTGGAATCGCGCGGCCTGGTCGAGCGCCACCGCAGCGTCGAGGATCGCCGCGCCATCGAGGTGCATCTCACCGCCGCCGGCGAGGAAGCGCTGCGCACGGTGATCCCTCTGGTGGTGAACCGCATCAATTCGGTCCTCAAGGATTTCAGCCACGCCGAGGTCGACGAGCTGCTGCGGCTTCTCAACAAGCTGATCCTCGGCTGGCAGGGCGAGCTGGCCGCCGGCGGCCAGCAGTCCTGAAACGATTTCTTCTTTCGAAAGAATTCCTCCCATGAAATACATCCGCACCGCGATTCTGGCGCTCACCGGCGGCCTGCTCAGCGCCTGCGTGCTGCCCCCCAAGGACGCGCCGCGCGAGCAGGTGCTGGCCGTCGGCCAGCTCGGCCTCGGCGCCGCCGCCGCGCCGGCGCCCGGCGCCGAGTGGTGGCGCGCCTACCACGACCCGCAGCTCGACGAGCTGGTGCGGCAGGCCCTGGCCAGCAATCCCAGCCTGGCCCAGGCGATGGCGCGGGTGCGCGAAGCCCAGGCGCTGGCCGACGTCGCCCACGCCGGCCTGCTGCCCTCGGTGTCGTACGACTTCAAGGACACGCGCCAGCGCTTCAGCACCAACGACATCGTGCCGCCGCCCTTCGGCGGCGGCGTTTACTGGGAAGGCCAGCAGGGCGTGAACCTGAACTGGGACCTCGACTTCTGGGGCCGCCAGTCGGCGCAGCTCAGGCAGGCGCGCTCGCAGACCGCCGCCGTCCAGCTCGACGTCGCCAGCGCGCGCTTGGCGCTGGCCGGCGCCGTGGCCCAGGCCTACATCGACCTCTATCGCCACCATGCCCTGGCCGAAGTGGCGCACCGCACCGAGGAGCAGCGGCTGCACATCCTCGACATCACGCGCAAGCGCGTCGACGCCGGCCTCGACACCAACGTCGAGCTGCGCGAAGCCGAGGGCGCGGTGCCGCAGGCGCACGTCGAGCTGAGCCAGGAGCAGGCGGCGATCGCGTTGGCCGTGCATCAGCTCGCCGCGCTGAGCGGCCGTGGCGCAGACGCCTATGCCGGCATCCGCAAGCCGCGGCTCGACATCGAGACCGCGCTGCCGCTGCCGGCCCAGTTGCCCGCCGACCTGCTCGGCCGCCGCCCGGACGTGCTCGCCGCGCGCAGCCGCGTCGAGGCGGCCACCGCCGGCAGCGCCGCCGCCAAGGCCGCGTTCTACCCGGACGTGAACCTCGCCGCCTTCGCCGGGACCAGCGCCATCGGCTTCACCAACCTGTTCCGCGCCTCCTCCGGCGCCTACGGCGCGGGCCCCGCGGTCCACCTGCCGCTGTTCGAGGCCGGCCGCCTCAAGGCCGGCTACCGCGGCGCCAACGCCGAGATCGACGACGCCATCGCCAGCTACAACCAGACCGTGCTGCAGGCGGTGCGCCAGACCGCGGACCAGCTCAGCAACATCGAGGCGCTGAACCTGCAGCTGCGCGAGCAGCAGAAGGCGCTCGACGCCGCCGAGGCCGCCTACCGCCTTGCCGGCGAGCGCTACGACGCCGGCCTGTCGGGCTACCTGACGGTGCTCAACGCCGAGACCCAGGTGCTGACCGCGCGGCGCCAGCGCGTCGACCTGCTCTCGGCCCAGGCCATCGCCCGCGTCACCCTGCTGCTGGCTCTCGGCGGCAGCTTCGATCCCAATGCACCGCCGCCGGTGCAGACGGCTTCGGCGCACTGATTCCTCTCCTTAATCGACGTTCCAGCGTTTCCGCATCGAGCGAGAACTGACATGAGCACAACCCCCACAACTCCCCCCGCCAACGGCAACGGCTCGCGCAAGCGCGGCCTGCTGATCCTCGCCGCGGTCGTGATCCTCGGCGCCATCGGCTACGGCGCCTGGTGGATGCTGCACGGCCGCTACTACCAGACCACCGACGACGCCTACGTCAGCGGCGACCTGGTGCAGATCACCAGCGAGGTGCCGGGCACCGTCATCGCGCTGCGCGCCGACGACACCCAGAGCGTGCAGCGCGACCAGGCCCTGCTGGAACTGGATCCGGCCGACGCCGAGGTGGCGATGAACAGTGCCGAGGCCAACCTGGCCCGCGCGGTGCGCCAGGTGCGCACCCTGTTCGCCACCGCCGAGCAGCTGCGCGCCCAGATCACCGACCGCGAGATCGCGCTGAAGCGCGCGCAGGACGACTACCAGCGCCGCGCCCGCCTGGTCAGCGACGGCGCGGTGTCCTCGGAGGAGCTGTCGCACACCAAGGACAACATCACCCAGATGCAGGCGAGCCTGACCGCGGCGCGCGAGCAGCTCAACGCCACCGTTGCCCAGGTCGACGGCACCACCGTCGCCACCCATCCGCAGGTGCTGGCCGCCGCCGCCGCGGTGCGCGACGCCGCCCTGGCGCTGAAGCGCACCCACATCAGCGCGCCGGTGGCCGGCGTGGTGGCGCGGCGCTCGGTGCAGGTCGGCCAGCGCGTCGCCGCCGGCACGCCGCTGATGGCGGTGGTGCCGCTGGAGGACGTGTGGGTCGACGCCAACTTCAAGGAGGTGCAGCTGGAGCAGATGCGCGTCGGCCAGCCGGTGGAGCTGCACGCCGACCTCTACGGCTCGGACACCGTCTATCACGGCAAGCTGGCCGGCCTCGCCGCCGGCTCCGGCTCGGCCTTCGCCCTGCTGCCGGCGCAGAATGCCTCCGGCAACTGGATCAAGATCGTGCAGCGCGTGCCGGTGCGCATCGCGCTCGACCCCAAGGAGCTGAAGGACCATCCGCTGCGCGTCGGCCTGTCGATGACCGCCAGCGTCGACATCCATGACATTTCCGGCGCCCTGGTGGCCTCGCAGGTGCGCAGCCAGCCGATTCCGGCCCAGGCGAGCCTGGGCAACGACCCGGCGACCGAGGCGCGCATCGCGCAGATCATCAGCGACAACAGCGGCGCCAAGGCCGGCGCGGTGGCGGGCCAGCCGTGAGCGCGGCCGCCGCCAGCCCCGGGACGCCGGCCGCCGCGCCGCGGCCGGCCGCCGCCGCGCCGGCGCCGCTGGCGGGCGGCGCCAAGGCGGTGACCGCGGTGGCGCTGGCGCTCGGCACCTTCATGCAGGTGCTGGACACCACCATCGCCAACGTCTCGATCCCGACCATCGCCGGCGACCTCGGCGTCTCCGCCGACCAGGGCACCTGGATCATCACTTCCTTCGCCGTGGCCAACGGCGTGTCGGTGCCGCTGACCGGCTGGCTGATGCAGCGCTACGGCGTGGTGCGCACCTTCGTCGCCTCGGTGCTGCTGTTCACGCTGGCCTCGTTCCTCTGCGGCATCGCCTGGAGCCTGCCTTCGCTGATCCTGTTCCGCGTGCTGCAGGGCGCGGTGTCGGGGCCGATGATTCCCGGCTCGCAGGCGCTGCTGATCTCGCTGTTCCCGCCGGAAAAGAAAAGCTCGGCCCTGGCGATCTGGTCGATGACCACGCTGGTCGCGCCGATCTGCGGGCCGATCCTCGGCGGCTACATCTCCGACAATTACAACTGGTCCTGGATCTTCCTGATCAACGTGCCGGTCGGGCTGCTCTGCGCCTTCGTCTGCTGGAACTTCCTCAAGACGCGCGACACGCCGACCCGCCGCCTGCCGATCGACCGCGCCGGCCTGGTGCTGCTGTTCGTATGGGTCGGCACCCTGCAGATCATGCTGGACAAGGGCAAGGACCTGGACTGGTTCGCCTCCACGCCGATCGTGGTGATGGCCCTGGTGACGGCGATCGCCTTCATCGCCTGGCTGATCTGGGAGCTGGGCGAGAAGCAGCCGATCGTCGACCTGTCCCTGTTCAAGTCGCGCAGCTTTGCGCTGGGCACGCTGGCGGTCTGTCTCGGCTACGCCGTGTTCTTCGGCAACGTGGTGCTGATGCCGCTGTGGCTGCAGACCCAGCTCGGCTACACCGCCACCTGGGCCGGCCTGGTGTCCGCGCCCAGCGGCGTGGTGGCGGTGCTGGTCTCGCCCCTGGTCGGCAAGTACATGGCGCGCTACGACGCGCGCTGGTTCGCCACCGCCTCGTTCCTGCTGTTCGCCGTCTCCTACTTCATGCGCGCCGGCTACACCGCCGACTCCAGTTTCTGGGTTTTCGTCATTCCGCTGCTGGTGCAGGGCCTGGCGATGGCCATGTTCTTCGTCGCCATGCTGACCATCTCGCTGGACCGCCTGCCGCCGCAGCGCCTGCCGTCGGCGTCCGGCCTCAACAACTTCCTGCGCATCACCGGCGGCAGTTTTGCCACCTCGCTCACCACCACCTGGTGGGACCGCCGCGAGGCGCTGCACCAGGCGCGGCTGGTCGAATCGGCCACGGTCTACGACCCGGCCTTCCAGCAGACCATGAACCAGCTGCACGCCTCCGGCCTCGGCGACCAGTCCGCCGCCGCGGTGGTGCTGCGCAGCGTGATCAACCAGGGCTACCTGCTGTCGAGCCTGGACATCTTCTGGGTTTCCGGCTGGGTATCGCTGGCGCTGGTCCCGCTGTGCTGGATCGTGCGCCGGCCTGCCGGCGGCGGTGCGGCGCCGGCGGCGGCCGACTAGGCGGCAAGGTTTACCGGCTGGCGGCCGGTAAAAGCGGCGGAGCCGCGGCGGTGGACCGGATCGAGACCGGTGCGCCGCCGCGGTTTTTTTGGGCTGCAAAAAAGGGAACAAGTCGCCGCTCCGCCGGATCAAACAGGCGGCGATTCACTTCATTTCCGACGGGCTGACCCATCCGCGATGGCTCTGCGCGATGGTTCATGCGCGATTCAGTGAGAGGCCGGGACAATGCGTCACCGGATTCTCATATCCGTCCGCCAAGATGAAGCCGCGCCGCCCGCATGCCAGGACGGCGTGCGCCACCGCAAAGAAAGGATCGAGCATGAACACCGCCGAAGCTGTCCGCCTGATCGGGATGCTGGAAGAAGTCTCGCGCCACGCCGCCTCCGACGAAGTGAACGCCGGCATCGCCGCCGTGCTCGCGCATATCCGTCCCTGCATCCCGGCGGACCAGACGGCGTCGTTCGACCGCTATTGCGCGCGTGCGGACTACCGCTCCTTCGCGGCGCAGATGGAAGCGGCGCGCGATACCGCCGGGGCCTGAAGCTTCTCCCCTCCGGGGAGACCGCGCGTAAACCGCGGGGCGCGGGCTCGGGCGGCATGCCTGGAGTCGCGCTCCGCCCCCGCCTGTCCCCCGAAGGGATAGGGATCCGGTGCGCTACAAAACTATAAATCCTTAAAATACAGTTGGTTGGCTTATTTCCACGCGGAAATGGCCTTGAAGCTGTCGATCCGCCCCGTCCTCGTTCGACGTTGAGTCAAAGGCCGCAATTCCGCGGCCGCCAACCGAGGACGTACCCCATGAAGATCGACGCCTACCTCTCGTTCGAAGGCCGCTGCGACGAGGCCATCGCCTTCTACCGCAAGGCGCTGGGCGCCGAAGTCGCCATGCTGATGCGCTTCAAGGAGGCACCGCCCGAGGTGGTGAGCCAGATGGCGCCGGGCTCGCTCGACAAGGTGATGCACGCCGCCCTCAGCATCGGCGACAGCACGGTGATGATGTCCGACGGCTACTGCACCGGCAAAAGCGTGTTCCAGGGCATTTCCCTGTCGCTGACGGTGAAGGACGAGGCCGAGGCGAAGCGGCGCTACGAGGCGCTGGCCGAAGGCGGCAATGCCAGCCTGCCGCTGCACCAGACCTTCTTCGCCCGCAGCTTCGGCATGGTCACCGACCGGCTCGGCATCCAGTGGATGGTAATCGCGCCGGTCCAGGCCTGAATCGGGAGAACCGGCGATGCGCCTGCTGATGATGCACAACACCGATGCCCGCACCGAGGCCGGAGTGCTGCCCTCTGCCGAGCTGATGCAGAACATGGGGCTGCTGGTGGAGGACATGACCCGCGCCGGCGTGATGCTCGCGGGGGTCGGGCTGCGGCCCAGCTCCACCGGCGTGCGCCTCAACTTCTCCGCCGGCGCGCGCAGGCTCCGCCCGGGCCCGTACGCCGGTCCCGGCAAGCTGCCGGCCGGCCTGGTGCTGGTGCAGGTCCGCTCGATCGACGATGCGGTGGAGTGGGCGACGCGCCTGGCCGCGGTGCTCGGCGACTGCGAGATCGACATCCGGCCGGAGTGCCAGCCCTGGGACCTCGGCCTCTGCCCCAGGCCGGTCGGGCTGGAGACGACGCACTTCATGCTGGTCTACAAGCCGGACGGCCAGGACGAGGCGGCCATCGCCGCCGCCGGGCGCGGCGCCGCCATGGCCGGGCTGCTCGGCGAGATGGCGCGGGCCGGCGTGTTCGTGGCGGCGGAGGCGCTGCTGCCGAGCCAGGGCAGCCTGCGGCTGGCCTATCGCGGCGGGCGGCGCCTGGTCACCGACGGCCCCTTCGCCGAATCCAAGGAGCTGATCGGCGGCTACTGCATGATCCAGGTCGATTCCATCGAGCAGGCCCTGCCGTGGAGCGACCGCTTTGCCGGGGTGGTGGGCGACGTCGAAGCCGACATCCGGCAGCTGTACGAGGCGCCGCTGCGCGAGGCGGCGCCGTCCGGCCAGCCGGCCTGCGCGGCCTGACGACACACCTTCATCCCTTCGGAGCCCATCATGTTCAAGATCATCATCCTCACCCTGGCCCTGATCGTGGTCATCGTCCTGGGCGTCGCCGCCACGCGCCCCGACAGCTTCCGCGTGCAGCGCTCGCTCAGCATCAAGGCGCCGCCGGAGAAGATCGCCGGCCAGATCGAAAACTTCCACGCCTGGAGCGGCTGGTCGCCGTACGAGAAGCTGGACCCGGCGATGCAGCGCAGCTACGGCGGCGCCGACAGCGGCAAGGGCGCCGTCTACGGCTGGCAGGGCAACGGCAAGGTCGGCCAGGGCCGCATGGAGATCCTCGAGGCCTCGCCGCAGAAGGTCACCATCCAGCTCGACTTCATCAAGCCCTTCGCCGCCCGCAACACCGCCGAGTTCATCCTGCAGCCGCAGGGCGACAGCACCGAGGTGACCTGGGCCATGTACGGCCCGGCGCCCTATTTCCACAAGCTGATGGGCCTGTTCCTCAACATGGACCAGATGATCGGCAAGGACTTCGAAGCCGGCCTGCAGAACCTCAAGGCCGTCGCCGAGAAATAAACCCCGCACCCCAACGGAGACACGACCATGCGTTTCATGATGCTGATGATCCCCAAAGGCTACGAGACCGCCACCCCGGGGACCATGCCCGACGCCAAGGCCGTCGAGGCGATGATGAAGTACAACGAGGAACTGCAGAAGGCCGGCGTGCTGCTGGCGCTGGACGGCCTGCACCCGCCCTCGATGGGCGCCCGCGTCTCGTTCAGGAACGGCAGGGCCACGGTCACCGACGGCCCCTTCGCCGAGGCCAAGGAAGTGCTCGGCGGCTACTGGATGATCCAGGTCAAGTCGCGCGAGGAGGCAATCGCCTGGGCCATGCGCTGCCCGGGCGGCGACAACGAGACCATCGAGGTGCGGCAGGTGCAGGAGTTCGAGGACTTCCCGGCCGATGTGCAGAAGGCCGCCGCCGGCTTCGAGCAGATGCAGAAGCAGGTGCAGGGAGGCGCCGGTTGAGCGGCACGCGACCGTTTCGTCCCAGGGCTCTTGCGGCGGATGGATGAAGCTGCTGTGATCGGTCATCGTGAGTACCGAAATCCATCGCCGCATCGAGGCGGTCTTCCGCATCGAATCGCCCCGGCTCATCGCCGGCCTCGCCCGCCTGGTGCGGGACGTGGGCCTGGCCGAGGAGCTGGCGCAGGACGCGCTGGTGACGGCGCTGGAGCAGTGGCCGCGGGATGGCATTCCCGACAATCCCGGCGCCTGGCTCACCGTGGCCGCGCGCCGGCAGGCGATCGACCTGATCCGCCGCAAGGCCCTGCATGAGCGCAAGGAAGAGGAGCTCACGCGCGAGATCGAAGAACAGCTGCAGATGTCCGTTCCCGATCTCGAGGCGGAGCTGGACGATCACGTGGGCGACGACCTGCTGCGCCTGATCTTCACCGCCTGCCACCCGGTGCTGCCCACCGAGCAACGCCTGGCCCTGACCCTGCGCCTGCTCGGCGGCCTCAACACCGACGAGATCGCCCGCGCCTTCCTGGTGCCGGAACCGACCATGGCGCAGCGCATCGTCCGCGCCAAGCGCACCCTGAGCGAGGCGCAGGTGCCGTTCGAGGTGCCGCGCGGCGAGGACATGGCACAGCGCCTGGCCTCGGTGCTGGAAGTGATCTACCTGATCTTCAACGAAGGCTATTCCGCCACCGCCGGCGACGACCTGATGCGCCCGGCGCTGTGCGAGGACGCCCTGCGCCTCGGCCGGGTGCTGGCCGGGCTGGCGCCGGAGGAGCCGGAAGTGCACGGCCTGGTGGCGCTGATGGAAATCCAGGCCTCGCGCAGCGGCGCGCGCGTCGACGGCAAAGGCGCGCCGGTGCTGCTGATGGAGCAGGACCGCGCGCGCTGGAACCAGCTGCTGATCCGCCGCGGCCTCAACGCGCTGCGCCGCGCCGAGGAGCTGGGCGGCGCGCTCGGCCCCTATGCCCTGCAGGCCGCCATCGCCGCCTGCCACGCGCGGGCGCGCGCGCCGGCGGAGACCGACTGGAACCGCATCGCCACCCTGTACCGCGCGCTGGGCCAGATCACGCCTTCGCCGGTGATCGAGCTGAACCGCGCGGTGGCGGTGGCCATGGCCTCCGGCCCGGCCGCCGGCCTGGCCATCGCCGACGCCCTGGTGAAGGAGCCGGCGCTGAAGTCCTACCACCTGCTGCCGGCGGTGCGCGGCGACCTGTTGCACAAGCTGGGCCGGCTCGATGAGGCGCGCGGCGAGTTCGAGCGCGCCGCCGGACTGACCCGCAACGAGCGCGAACGCGCCCTGATGCTGGAGCGCGCTGGCAAATGCGTCCTTACGAGGTGAAGCGGTAGGCTTCCACTTCCTGCGGCTGCAGCTCGCGCCCTTCGTGGACCGCGGCCAGCCGCGCACCGGCGCTCTGCGCGAGCTCCAGCAGGGCGCGCATCTCGACCTGGGTGAGACCGCCGGAAAACTCGCGCAGGGGGTGCAGCAGCACCCGTACCATTGGGCGCATCGCGGTCCAGCCATGAGGCAGCAGGCACTGGCGCACGGCGTGGCACAGCAGCTTCGATGCCACGGTGTAATCGTCCAGCACGGTGCGCGGATTGGCGAACGGCCGCACCAGCACGGTCCCGGAGGCTTGCAGGCACTCGGCTGCCTGCCCGATCGCGGTCACCCGCGCCACGCCCCGCTCATCCTTGCCGATGGCCACCACAGCGAGGTCGTCGAAACCCGGGCTCAGGCCCATGGCGTCGACGCGCAGGCGCTCGCCGCTGAAGCGAATGTAGAAGGTGCGGCGAAAGATCGACGAGCCGCTCACGCGCGGCCAGGCCTCAGGCCAGATCCATCGATACCAGCGGACGCACTTCGATGGTGCCGTTGCTGGCACCCGGGTGCCGCCGTGCGTATTCGAGCGCTTCCTCGACCGTATCGCACTCCACCAGGTAGAGGCCGGCGAGGAATTCCTTGGTCTCGGCGAACGGTCCATCGACCACGACGTGCTTGCCGGCCCGGCGTGCCAGCGTCACCGCCCGCTCTTCCGGAGCGAGGCGCACGGAGCCCAGATACTTGCCCTGGGCGCGCACGTCCTCGGTCAGCGCATGGCAGACATCCTGAATATCCCGTTCCTCGGTTTCGGTGATCTTGCCGGCGGTGCCGGCCGGCAGGTGGATCAGCAACGCATACTTCATGAAAGGCCTTATCCCTGGATGAGACGGCGAGGACCCACTATATACGTGGCCGTTCCAGCGGTGAAGGTCGGATCCACTGCCGCAACAGCCAGCTCTCCCCTACACGCGTGAGATGAATCAGCCAGCGGCACGGCTTCGGCGGGCGAACGCGGCGCAAGTCATACCTGCGGGGACTCGGAGAGGCAGGCGCCGGCCGCGGCGGGCGTGGCCAGCTGCGCCGTGCCGCGGGCATGCGCCATCCGGGCTTTGCGGCAGCCATGGGCACGGTCGAGGTGCGCGCGCTGGGGTCGATGGAAACGGGCTGAAGGAGGGCCCGCCGCCGGATCGCGGAACCCTGGCCCGTCCCGGCTTTCTACTGAATACCGACAGGCAAAAGGACCTTGCTATGAAAACCGCGATCAAGACCGCTTGCGCCGGAGCCCTGCTGCTGGGCTGCGGCCTTGGCATCCCCGCCCGCGCCGCCGACCTCAGCTGCAAGATGAGTTTCACGCTGAAGGGCTGGTCGGCGATCTACAAGAGCTACAGCGGCGCCGGCACCATCCGGTGCAGCGACGGCAGCACCATGAAGGTGAAGCTGACCTCGGTCGGCGGCGGACTCACCGCCGGCAAGTCCAGCATCGACGACGGCCGCGGCGACTTCAGCGGCGTGAAGAGCATCCGCGACATCCCCGGCGACTACGTCTCCGGCGGCGCCGGGGCCGGCGCGGTGAAGTCGGCGGGCGGCCAGGTGCTGACCAAGGGCGAGGTCACCCTGGCCATCAGCGGCACCGGCCGCGGCTGGGACGTGGGGGTGGACCTGGGCAAGTTCACCATCGCCGAAGAAAAGTAGCGGCGCGAAAGCGTCGGCATGGAGACGGGGCGGGCGCGCAGCGGTGCCCGCCCCGCGATCCAGGTCTCAGTGATTGAGCAGCGCGGCGCCCGCTTCGTTGTAGCGCGCCCCGTGCACGGCGCCCTGCGGCGCGACCGCCTCGATCCGCTTCAGCTCGTCCTGGGTCAGCGTGAGCTTCGCCGCCGCCAGGTTTTCCTCCAGCCGCGCGGCGCTGCTGGTGCCGGGGATGGGCACCAGGTCCGGTCCCTGCACCAGCACCCAGGCCAGGGCCAGCTGCGACGGGGTGCAGCCCCTGTCCCTGGCGATCGCCTCGATCCGCTCGACCACCGCCAGGTTCCTGGCGAAGTTCTCGCCCTGGAAGCGCGGCGAGCCACGGCGCCAGTCCCCGGGAGCCAGGTCCTCGGGCTTGCGGAACCGCCCGGCGAGGAAGCCGCGCCCGAGCGGGCTGTAGGGGACGAAGCCGATGCCCAGTTCGCGCAGGGTCGGCAGGACCTCGTCCTCCGGATCGCGGCTCCACAACGAGTACTCGCTCTGCACCGCGCTGATCGGGTGCACCTGGTGGGCGCGGCGGATGGTCGAGGGCGCGGCCTCGGACAGGCCGAGGTAGCGCACCTTGCCCTGCCGCACCAGTTCGGCCATGGCACCGACGGTGTCCTCGATCGGCACGGTGGGGTCGACGCGGTGCTGGTAGTAGAGGTCGATCACCTCGACGCCGAGCCGCTTCAATGACGCCTCGGCGCACTGGCGCACGTACTCCGGCCGGCCGCTGACGCCCTGGGTGCTGCCCACGGTGGCGCCGGTGATGCCGAACTTGGTGGCCAATGTCACGCTGCCGCGCCTTCCCTTCAGCGCCTTGCCGACCTTGATTTCGGAGTCGCCGTAGATGTTGGCGGTGTCGACGAGGGTCACGCCCAGATCGAGCGCGCGGTGGACCAGGTCGATCGCCGAGGCTTCGTCCCTGAGGCTGCTCGAATAGACGTCGGCGATGCCGATGCTCATGGCGCCGAAGCCGATGGCCGACACTTCCAGGCCTTGTGTGCCGAGTTTGCGGGTCTGCATCTGTTCTCTCCTTGAGTGGTTGCCGAATTGCTTCACTGCACGCCGGCGCCGCCGACGCGCACCGTGCCGCGGTAGCCGTCGGGCTTGTCGCCGACGGTGGCGCCGCCGTGGACCATGCCCTGCAGCTCGGCGCCGAAGAAGTAGTACGGGTACTGCTGTTCCGGCGCGCCGGCGGCGTCGAGTTGCGCCGCCAGCCCGGGCGCGAGGCGGAAGTCGAGGGCGCCCAGGTTGTCCTCCAGCTGGGAAAGCCTGGTGGCGCCGACGATGACCGAGGCCACGCCGGGGCGATTGGCGGTCCAGTTCAGCGCCACCTGGGCCATGCTGCGGCCGGATTCGCGCGCCACCCGCTCCAGCTCGGCGACGATCTTCCAGTTGCGCGCATTGATCTTCTGGAAGCCGGGGTTGCTGCTGTCCTTCATGGTCTGCAGGCGGCCTTCACCGTCCTGCCCTGGCCGGTACTTGCCCGAGAGCAGGCCGCTGGCCAGCGGGCTCCACACCATGATGCCCATGCCCAGCTGCTGCGCCAGCGTGGTGAATTCGCGCTCGATGCTGCGCTCGACCAGCGAGTACTCCAGCTGCAGCGCCGCCGCCGGCTCCCAGCCGCGCAGCTCGGCCAGGGTCTGGGCGCGCGCGGCGTACCAGGCCGGCACGTTGGAGAAGCCGACGTGGCGCACCTTGCCCGAGCGCACCAGGTCGTCGAAGGTGCGCATCACTTCCTCCGGCGGGGTCAGCTGGTCCCAGGCGTGCAGCAGGTAGAGGTCGATGTAGTCGGTGTCGAGGCGCTTGAGCGAGCCTTCCACCGCGCGCAGGACGTTCTTGCGCTGGTTGCCGCCGCCGTTGGGGTTGCGCGGGCCGGCCGTGGCGTCGTTGAAGGTGAACTTGGTGGCGATCACCGCGCGGTCGCGCGCGCCGGCCTCGCGGATGAACTTGCCGAGCATGCGCTCGCTGTTGCCGCCGGTGTAGCCGTCCGCGGTGTCGAAGAAGTTGCCGCCGGCCTCGAGGTAGCGGTCGAAGATGCGGCGCGCGTCCTGCTCGCTGGAGCCCCAGCCCCAGTCGGTGCCGAAGGTCATGGTGCCCAGGGCCAGGCGGGAAACACGCAGGCCGCTGCGGCCGAGGCTGTAATACTGGTCGATCGACATCGCTTCTCTCCTTGAAGTGCTTGTTTTAAAGCGGTTTCCCGGTGAACGGACTTGCATGGCACCGGCGTCTGCGGGACCAATCTTGAGGCTTGCGACTCCTGCGAGAAAGCGGGACGATCTGCAAGGTTTATGAAGCACGACTTCAAAATCCCATGACCAGCCTGCCGGTGAGCCCGGACCAGCTCCCCGCCGTGGCGGCCTTTGCCCGCGTCGCCCAGCACGCCAGCTTCACCCGCGCCGCGGCGGAGCTGCGCGTTTCGCCCTCCGCCCTGTCGCAGACGGTGCGGACGCTGGAAACGCGGCTCGGCATGCGCCTGCTCAACCGCACCACGCGGCGCGTCGGCGTCACCGAAGCCGGAGCGCTGTTCCTGCAACGGGTGCTGCCGGCGCTGGAGCAGCTCGGCGCGGCCTTCACCGAGCTCGACGAGCTGCGCGGCAAACCTGCCGGGACGCTGCGCCTGAGCGTGCCCCGCCTGGCGATGCGCACCATCGTGACGCCGCTGCTGGGCGAGTTCTGCCGCCGCTACCCGGAGATCCGCCTCGACGTGGTGGCGGACGACCGCTTCGTCGACCTCGTCGGCGAGAACTATGATGCCGGCCTGCGCCTGGGCGAAAGCCTGGCCCAGGACATGATCGCGGTGCGCGCCACCCGCGAGCAGCGCGCCGCCGTGGTCGGCTCGCCGCAGTACTTCCGCGACAACCCGGTGCCGCGCCAGCCGTCCGACCTGCACGAGCATCTCTGCATGCGCTTCCGCTTCAGCAGCGGCGTGATCTACCGCTGGGAGTTCGGCCGCGACGGCCAGGAGTTCGACATCGACGTCGACGGCCCGCTGATTTGCAACGACAACGGCCTGATGATCGCCGCCGCGAAACAGGGCCTGGGCCTGGCGCACGTGATGGAAGACCTGGTGCGCGAGGACCTCAGGAGCGGCACGCTGGTGCGGGTGCTGGAAGACTGGTGCCCGCCCTTCCCGGGCTTCTACTTGTACTACCCGAGCCGGGCGCAGATGCCGCTGAAGCTGCGGGTGTTCATCGACTTCCTGCAGGAACAGCTGGCCTGAGCCGGCTGCGCCGCTCAAAGGCGCAGCAGGGCCTCGGCCAGGGCGGCGTCGGCGACCGGCTTCACCAGGTGCTCGTCGAAGCCGGCCTCGAGGGCCTCGCGGCGGTCCTCCGGCTGGCCGTAGCCGGTGACCGCGATGATCTTGAGCCCGGCCAGCGCCGGCATGCCGCGCAGGCGCCGGCCCAGCTCGTAACCGTTCATGAGCGGCAGGCCGATGTCGATCAGCGCGACGTCGGGGGCGAACGACTCCAGCTGCCGCAGCGCGTCGCGGGCCGTGTGCACGGCGCGCACGACATGGCCCTCGGACTCCAGCAGCGCGGTCATCGCCAGCGCGGCGTCTTCATTGTCGTCGACGATGAAGACGCGCTTGCCGCGGGGGCGCGGTGGCGCCGGCGCCGGTGCCGCCTCGAGCGGCGGCGCCAGGGGCAGGCGCAGCTCGAAGCAGGCGCCCCGCCCCGGCCCCTCGCTGCGCGCGGAGACGCTGCCGCCGTGCATCTCGATCAGCTTCTTCACCACCGACAGGCCGATGCCGAGGCCGCCCTGGGCGCGGTCCAGGGTGCACGCGCCCTGCACGAACAGGTCGAAGATGCCCGGCAGCAGGGAAGCGGGAATGCCGCAGCCGTCATCGCTGACGGCGACGACCGCATCGGCGCCGTCGCTGCGCAGCTCGACCTCGATGCTGCCTCCCGCATCGGTGTACTTGGCGGAATTGGTCACCAGATTGCTGACGCACTGCGCCAGCCGCGCGGCGTCGCCGTGCACGTAGAACCTGCCGCCGCCGGAACGGACCGCGATGCGATGGCGCTTTTCCTGCAGCAAGGGCCCGACCGTCTCGATGCCGGCCGCCACCACCGCGCCGAGATCGACGGCCTCGCGCCGCAGCTCGATGCGGCCCTGGGTGATGCGTGCCACGTCGAGCAGGTCCTCGACCAGGCGCGCCAGCTGCCGCGCCTGGCGCCTGATCATCTCGACCCCGGCCCTGGCGGGGCTCTCGACGGGCAGGCTGCGCGACAACAGTTCGCTCATGTTGCTGATCGGCGCCAGCGGATTGCGCAGCTCGTGGCCGAGCAGGGCCAGGAATTCGTTCTTGCGCTGGTCCGCCTGGCGCAGCCGGCGGTTCGACTCCTCGGCCCGGGCGTGCGCCTCGCGCAGCGCGGTCTCGGTCTGGCGCCGCAGCTGGCTCATCCGCACCTGGGACTCGACGCGGGCGATCAGCTCCTGCGCGCTGAACGGCTTGACCAGGTAGTCGTCCGCTCCCCGGTCGAGGCCCTCGATGCGGCTTTCCTCGCCGGCCCGCGCCGAGATCAGGATCAGGGGAACCGCCTTCAGGCGCTCGTCCGCGCGGACCTCGCGCAACAGGCCGAAGCCGTCCAGCCCGGGCATCATGACGTCGCTGAGGATCAGGTCGGGACAGCGCTCGCGTGCCGCCAGCAGGGCGGCCCGCCCGTCCGCCACGGCCTGCACCTCGAAGCGGGGGCGCAGCAGGCGCGCCACGTACTCGCGCATATCGCTGTTATCGTCGGCCCACAGCACGCGCGGGCGTTGCCGCCGCTCGGGCAGGGACGGCGGCTCCGGCGCCGCGGCATCCGCCGTCTCGCCGGGCAGCCAGCCGAGCGCCTCGTCAACGAAAGCCGAAGCGGCGCCGGCCGGGGGCCGCTGGGCGGCGTGCCGCTCGATGCGCTGTGGGTCCAGGTGCGCCGTGCCGTAAGGGATGGTCACGGTGAAAACGCTGCCCTCCTCCGGCACGCTGCTGACGGCGATGACCCCGCCGTGCAGCTTGACCAGCTCCTGCACCAGCGCCAGGCCGATGCCGGTGCCCTCGTAGGTGCGGGCGTGCCGGTTCTCGACCCGGTAGAAGCGCTGGAACAGCCGCGGCAGCTCCGCCGCGGCGATGCCGATGCCGGTGTCGCGCACGCTGAGGCGCGCGCCCTCGTCGGCGCCGTCTTCGAGCCTGACCTCGATCCCGCCCTGCAGGGTGAACTTGACGGCGTTGCTCAGCAGGTTGAGGACGATTTTTTCCCACATGTCGCGGTCGACGTAGACCGCCCGCTCCGCCGGCAGCGCCGGGCAATCCACCCGCAGCTGCAGGCCGGCGCGCTCGCAGGCCGAGCGGAAGTTGCTGGCCACGCCGGCGGTGAGCGCGGCGAGGTCGGTGCGCCGGTAGTCGGCGTCGTTGCGGCCGGCCTCGACGCGCCAGAAATCCAGCAGGGTGTTGACCAGGCGCAGCAGACGCCGCGCATTGCGATGGGTGGTTTGCAGCGGTGCCAGGGCCGGCTCCGGCAGGGCGCCGTGGCTGCCCCGCAGCAGGTCGCCCAGCGGCCCCAGCATCAGGGTCAGCGGGGTGCGGAACTCATGGCTGACGCTGCTGAAGAAGGCGGTCTTGGCGCGGTCGAGCTCGGCCAGGGCCTGGATGCGCCGCTGCTCTTCCTCGCGGGCGCGCGCGTTGGCAATCACCGTGGCGATCTGGCCGGCGACCAGCTCGAGGAAGCTGTGATAGGCGGCATCGAACTGCAGGCGCGAGCTGACACCGGCGACGAGGAAACCGGCCAGCTCCTGCGGCGCGGTGGCGCGCATCGGCAGGACCAGCGCCTGCCGCGGCGGATCGGCCCAGGGTCCGGGCGGCACCCGGTCGAAGCGCCGATCGAGTTGCTCCACCAGCTCGGCCGCGCCGGATCGCTGCACCGCCCCGAACGGCCACGCGGCCTCGTCCCGCTGCAGCGGCACCGCGGCCAGGCTGGCGGACACCCGCCCCAGGCCAGCCTGCGCGGCCAGCCGCGCGCCGTTCCCGTCGAACAGGTAGATCAGCGCGAACGGCACGTCCAGCTCATGGCGCAACAAGGTCTGCGCGGCGGTGGAGCAGGCGACTTCCGCGGTGCTGGCTCCGGTGCCGCCGCTAAGATCCCGCAACACCATCACCCGCCGCTCCGCCACCACTTTGGCGGTGATTTCGTGCACCGTGGCCAGCACGCCGCCGACGCCGCCCGCGGCGGTTTCGTCCGGCACGGCGCTGTAGGCGACGGTGAAGTGCGTCTCCTCGAGGAAGCCATGGCGCTTGATCTCCAGCTGCAGATCATCGTTCCAGGTGGCCGGGCCGCCCAGGTAAGGCGTGTCGATCAACGGCCTGAGCACATCCCAGATCTCGCTCCAGCACTCGCTGACCGGGCGCCCCAGCGCCCAGGGATGCTTGGCGCCGAGAATCGGGATGTAGGCGTCGTTGTAGATGGAGATGTACTGCGGCCCCCACCACAGGAGCAGGGGGAAGCGGTTGGCCAGCATCTGCTGCACCATCATGCGCAGGGTCGGCGACCAGCCGCGCGCCGGCCCCACCGGGGTCGACGACCAGTCGAAGCCGCCGATGAGCTGCTCCATTTCGCTCGCGGACGACACGGCAAACGAACCGTTGCCCCGGCGAATCCCCGGAGTGACAACCAAGTGTTCTTCCATGTTCACTGGTTAACGCGGGTCGGCCCCCTTCCTCAAGACCATGCCAGCGTGCTTTGGTTCGCCCAGCCAGCTTAAATTGCACTCACTCCCTATCTTTCTGGTGCAGCAGCCCGGGCTGCGCGACCAGGCGCGAAGGCCGCGGCGCTGCTGCGGGCGGGCCTGCTCATCAACTTCGTGCAGGGAAGGCTTGCATGAGGTTCAGCCAAAAAAATGGCCCTCTCTCTTCAAGAGAGGGCCATGCCGCTTCGAACTGCCGTTCCGGACGGCCGCACCGGTATCAAAAATTGCAGGTGCCGCTCGTCCTGTTCTCATAGTAGCTGACGAGATTGGCGAGCGCTCGCGGGTTGTTGTCGGGAACCGTCATCGTCGGGATAGTCGCCGTCCCGGTCAGCGTCTGCACCCAGTCCCAGCTTTCGAACGCCAACTGCTCAGGCGCCACGCCGGAATTGATGATGCACCAGATGTAACTCTTGGCATCGATCATCCACTGATCCGTTGACTGGTTCGGATTCGATGCGTAGGTCTTGTCCGAATGCCTGCTGTCGACGACGACCCCCAGCTTCATGTTCAGGGGACTGTTGCGGACGACGGGGGCCACCAGGCCAAGCTCGTATGAAACCGTCTTGCTTGGATCAGTGCCGTGATCTTTCAGGAGCAAGTCCAGGTCGATGTCCGTGTGCAGGAAGGAGAGCTGAAATCCGTTGCCCATATTGGTTTCAAGCTGCTGCACGAACTGCTGATAGTGGCTGGCCCAGTTCGCATCGTTGTCGGGAAGGACCGGGAACGGCTCGACGTCGCCATAGATGAGCTTGGGGAAAGCGGCTTGGTAGATTTTCAGGAGCAGGGCGGCGTTATTGGCTTCGTCGATTGCGCTGTAACCCCTGATGGCGCTGGGGCAGGCTTTCGAGTTGCCCGTGTAAACGGCGCCAAAATAGAACGGCTCATCCATGGCGACGATGGAGACATTGGCGCCGGCCCCCATCAGCAGGGCAATCAAGCTGTTCAGCGAACCCGGATCACTGTAGCTCTCGATGCCGCCGCCGCCGCAACAGCCCGTCTTGGTGCAACCCGTAGGCTGACCGCTGTAATACCAATCGTTTGCCTGGATCTCGAGTTCCACGTACAGGGGCGAACTGGCATGGTTCATGTTCCATACCAGCTGCGCCAGGTCATCCACGCCGAAGGTGGCGAGCCAGGTGGCGGGAAAACGCAGGATCTGGGTCTGTGACTTCGTAGGCCCCCAATTGTTGTACTGCCAGCTCCAGCCGTTGCCGTTGACGCCGCCAACGAAGTCGGCCAAGGGCCCGAGCCAGATCATCGGGGCGGCTGAGGTTCCGAGGCTGGTGACGGGAACGGGTTGCTGCAGGGCCGGCAGGGTGTTGGGCGTGTTCAGTCCGACCGGCGCGATGGTAACGGTGCTGAGCCCATAAGAACCGTTCCCTGGAAAATCGACCCGTATCTGCGGGTCGCCCAGATAGATATGGCCCTTCAGGTTCAGGCTGAAATTGCCATTGAGGTCAGTGGTCAGGGACTGCAGGAGGTTCTGGTTGGGCGTGAACCAGATCAGGGAGTTGGCGGTGGGCAAGGTGTTGCCGGCGGCATCCAGGAAGCGGACGAACACATAGCCCGCCTGAGCGGCATTGGCGGTAGCCATGATCGGGGCATTCAAGGTGAACTGCCCGCCCGGACTGACCCTGAATTGCTGGCCCACGCTCACGCTACCACCGCCTGCAATTAGCTGTTCCGTGGTGAGAATCTGAGTCCTGGAGTCCTGGGGCTGCAGGCTGTAAGTCTGCACGCTCATCCCGACATCGGGGTACGGAAAAGGAGTGGGAACGACCTTCGCGAAATAATTGTCGTTGCTGCCGGAGTCGGTGTAGGTCAGTCCGCCCACGACGACGGCCGCCGCGCCATTGCAGACACACGCGTCGGGTTCACCGATCAGATTGTGGCCGATCTGGACGCCCAACTCCGCCGTGACGGCCTGGGAGGGCACGATGCCTTGTACACTCTGGGTGGCGACTCCCAGGCGCGCGTTCGTATCGACGGTGTTGACGTAGACCGTGGTGAACGGCACGCCGCTGCCGGTGACGGTTTTAAGCGAGCCCGACAGGGTCGAGCCTTGGGAACCGCTGCGGGACGCCGTTAACACGGTGGCGGTCTGGGCCTCGGCCGTCAGGGTGAACCCAAGCAAGACACACGCAACGAAGCCCCAGCGGAGCACCTTGGTCATCGGAATCCCCCTTGCGAGTCGACGGCTGTGGCACCTATTTTGAATTTTTAACGCGGAATGCCGGTTCTCCGGCGTACCGGACATTACATAATTCCCGCATCGGTTATCCATCACTTCATTAAATCCAGATACCAAGCAGCGGAATTCGTTCATAAAACGGGGCGCATGATTCGCCTCCTCTCGACGCGCTCGCCGCTTTTCGCGGGAACGCCTCTCCGGTTCGCTTCAACTTAGATTGCACTCACTCTCTATCTTTTGTAGACTGGGTTCACCGGCGCACGACCGGAGGAGGAGTTGCACCATGGCCTATGACCTGATCATCAAGAACGGCCGGCATTTCGACGGCACCGGCGGCCCTTCGGCGCTGCGCCATCTCGGCATCCGCGGCGGCAAGGTGGCGGCGGTGTCGGAGACGGCGCTGGACGAGGGCGGCTGCCGCGAGGTGATCGACGCGCAGGGCAAATGGGTCATGCCCGGCTTCCTCGACACGCACACGCACTACGACGCCGAGCTGCTGGCCAGCCCCGGCCTGAAGGAGAGCGTGCGCCACGGCGTCACCACCGTGACCTTCGGCTCCTGCTCGATCGGCATGGTCTGCTCCGACGCCGAGGACTGCTCCGACATGTTCACCCGCGTCGAGTCGATCCCGCGGGAGCACGTGCTGCCGCTGCTGCGCAAGACCAAGACCTGGAACACCCCGGCCGGTTACGTCGCGCACCTGGAGAGCATGCCGCTGGGGCCGAACGCCACCGCCTTCCTCGGCCACTCCGACCTGCGCGTCTCGGTGATGGGCCTGGGCCGCGCGGTGAACCGCGAGATCCAGCCGAGCGAGGAGGAGATGCGCAAGATGGAGCAGGTGCTGGAGGAGGGCCTGGACGCCGGCCTGCTCGGCCTGTCGACCATGACCACGAAATGGGACAAGCTCGACGGCGACCGCTACCGCTCCGCCTCGCTGCCCACCACCTACGCCCGCTGGAAGGAATACGCGCGGCTCAACAGGATTCTGCGGCGGCGCGGGCGCATCCACCAGGGCGCGCCGAACATCGTCACCAAGGTCAACACCTTCCTGTTCCTCGGCGCCAGCCTCGGCCTGTTCCGCAAGAAGCTGAAGACCACGCTGATCACCCTGGCCGACGCCAAGGCCGACGGCTTCACGCACCGCGTGGTCGGCAAGCTGGCGCACTTCTGCAACCGCTTCCTCGGCGGCGACTTCCGCTGGCAGGCCCTGCCGGTCCCCTTCGAAGTCCATGCCGACGGCATCGACCTGGTGGTGTTCGAGGAGTTCGGTGCCGGCCAGGCGGCGCTGCACCTGAAGGACGAGATGCAGCGCAACCAGCTGATGCTGGATCCGAGCTATCGCCGCTGGTTCCGCAAGAACTACGAGAAGCGCTTCGGCCCGCGGGTGTGGCAGCGCGATTTCCACGACGCCTTCATCGTCGGTTGCCCGGATGCGGACCTGGTCGGCAAGAGCTTCGGCCAGGTGGCGGACGAACGCGGCATCCACCCGGTGGACTGCTTCCTCGACCTGGTGGTCGAACACGGCCGCAAGCTGCGCTGGCGGACCCTGATCGCCAACCATCGCCCGCACCGCCTGAAGAAGATCGTGCAGGACAAGGGCGCGGTGCTGAGCTTCTCCGACGCCGGCGCGCACATCCGCAACATGGCCTTCTACAACTTCCCGCTGCGCATGCTCAAACTGGTGCGCGACGCCGAACTGGAAGGCCGCCCCTTCATGAGCGTCGAACGGGCGGTGTGGCGCCTCACCGGCGAGCTGGCCGACTGGTTCGACCTCGACGCCGGCCACCTGCGCCAGGGCGACCGCGCCGACCTGGTGATCGTCGATCCGCAGGGCCTGGACGAGTCGCTGGGCGCCTACGCCGAGGCGCCGATCCCCGAGTTCAACGGCCTGATGCGCATGGTCAACCGCAACGACCGCGCCGTCGCGGCCACCGTCATCAACGGCCGCATCGCCTACCGCGACGGGCAGTTCGCGGCGGACTACGGGCTGGCGCGCGGCTATGGGCGCTTCCTGCGGGCGGGCGAGCATCCGGCGCGGGAGAGCGGCGCCGAGCCGATGGCGCGGGCCGCGTAGCGCCTTCCTCCCGGGGCTCGTCCGGGGAAGGATGCGGCGCCCTCGCCCACCGATCCACACCACAAGTTTTCAGGCGCATGGCACCAGACCCGTCGCTGACGCTCAGGACCAAGGCGCGCCGCACCCAGCAGGAGCGCCGCGAAGCCACCGTGCGCAAGCTGCTCGACGCCGCCACCGAGGCGCTGATCGAGGTCGGCTACAGCAACACCAGCGTGCAGGAGATCTGCCAGCGCGCCGGGGTTTCGCACGGCGGCCTGTTCCGCCACTTCAGCTCGCGCATCGAGCTGCTGATCCGCGTCGCCGACGACGTCGGCGACGGGCTGCTGGAGCTGTACCGCCGCGACTTCGAGCGCCTGCGCAAGTCCACCCCGGACGAGCTGGTGCTGGCACTGAAGCTGCTGCGCACCAATACCCAGTCGCGCCTGCACCAGGCCTGGTTCGAGCTGCAGCTGGCGGCGCGCACCGACCGCCAGCTGCACCAGGCCCTGCTGCCGATCTGGAAGCGCCGCTACGAGGCGACGCAGCAGCTGGCCCTGGCGCTGCTGCCGGACGCGGCGCGCGACATTCCGGATTTCACCGTGATCGTCGACACCATGGTCACGCTGTTCCACGGCGAGGCGATGGACGGGTTCCTGCGCGAGGATGCCCAGGCGGAAAAGCGGCGCATGGACTGGCTGGTCAGGCTGATGGAACTGCTGCTGGCGAAAAAATAACAAGGAGCGCACCGGCGCGATGGAAACCCTGGTCCAGGATCACAAGGTCTATTACCACCGCGCCGGCAAGGGTCCGCCGGCGCTGTTCCTGCACGGCGTGCCCGACACCGCCGACATCTGGCAGGAGGTCGTCGCCGGCGTGCAGGACCGCTACACCTGCTACGCGCCGGACTTCATGGGCATCCACCGCTCGCAGGAGAACCCGCGCTTCGACTACTCCTTCGAGGGCTATGCCGACTGGATCGAGGGCTTCGCCGCGGCGGCCGGCATCACCGGGCCGGTGACCCTGGTGGTGCACGACTGGGGCTTCATGGGCCTGGCCTGGGCCTGCAAGTACCCGCAGCGGATCACCCGCGTCGTCATCTGCAACACCGTATTCAACCACATGTACCGCTGGCACTTTGCGGCGCGGGTCTGGCGGACACCGCTGCTGGGCGAGCTGTCGATGCTGCTGATGAACCGCTGGGCCTTCGCCCGCGGCGTCCGCGAAGGCACGGTCAGGCTGACGGCCGCGCAGATCGCTGAGCAATACCGCAAGGCCTTCGGCCGGCTCGGCGCGCGCTTCGTGGTGCTGCGCCTGTACCGCTCCGCCGATCCGGCGCAGCTGATCGGCTGGGAGGCGACGCTGCAGGAGCTGGCGCAGCGCGTGCCGGTGAAGGTGCTATGGGGCGAGCATGACCCCTACATCCCGCGCTGGGTCTCGACCTGCTTCTACACCCAGGACGTGGAGCTGATCGAGAACTGCGGGCACTGGGTACCGGCGGAGGCGCCGCAGCGGGTGATCGCGGCCCTGCTGCAGCCCCCGTAGCCCGCCGGCGGGCCCTTTCGCTTGCCCGCGGCGGGGCGGACGCCGAACTGGACGGCCAGGCGCCAGTCACGGCAAGCTCCGCCCCCTCTAATCCAAAAGCCGACCCTGCTGCATCCAAGCGGCAACGGCTTCCTCCGAGAGACCCGCGCATGTTCCTGAAACCCCACTTCGCCGCAGCCGCCCTGGCTGCCCTGGCTCTGACTGCCGCTGCGCCGGCTTCCGCCGGCACCGTCGACGACATCGTCCACGACCTGATGGGCCCGAAGGTCGTCGGCTCGGGCGTGATCAAGACCCAGGTGCGCAAGCTCGACGGCTTCGACGTGATCGAATCCAAGGGCAGCATAGACCTCGACATCAAGCTCGGCAGCGAGTATTCGGTGGTGGTGGAGGCCGACGACAACCTGTTCGACGTGATCCGCACCGAGGTGCGCGGCAGCGCGCTGGTGGTCGACACCAAGGGCAGCTGGACCAGCCGGCACGACACCGTGGTCCACGTCACGCTGCCGCGGCTGATGGCCCTGGGCCTGCAGGGCAGCGGCGACGTGCGCATCCACGACTATTCCGGCGACCAGCTGGGCGTGAAGATCCAGGGTTCCGGCGACATCGTCGCCAACGGACGGACCGCCAAGCTGCATCTGGTGATCCAGGGCTCCGGCGACGCCGATTTCAGCAAGCTGTCCGCCGACGAAGTGAAGGTGCGCGTCGACGGCAGCGGCGACGCCAAGGTCAACGCCGCCCAGTCGATCGAGGCCACCATCCACGGCAGCGGCGACGTGACCTGGAGCGGCGGCGCCAGCAAGGTCGATTCGCAGGTCTACGGCAGCGGCGAGCTGATCCACCGCTGATCCGCCGGCCGGCAGCGCTGGCCGCCGGCTAGGGCCTGTTGACGCCAAGTCGATCGCGGTCGAATAGCGTCAACAGGCCCTAGAACGCCGACAGCGGCATGCTCAGGGTCGTATCGTCCAGCGTCTGCAGCAGCTCGGCGCAGCGCTGCGCGCGCGGCAACTCGTAGCGGAAGAAGTAGCGGCAGGCGCGCAGCTTGCCCTCGTAGAAATCGGCCTCGGCGGCGCCGCCGGCGCGCGCCTTGCGCGCCGCCGCGGCCTGCTCCAGCCAGATCCAGGCCAGTACGATCTGGCCCAGCATCTCGAGGTAGTAGGCGGCATTGGCCAGGAACAGGTCGACCTGGCCCCGCAGCGCCGCGCCGGCCAGCACCTGGGTGGTCCTGGCCGCGAGCTGTGCCGCCTGGCTGAGCGCCTGCGCATATTCGGCCAGCTCCGCGTCGGCGGCAGCGGCCTGTGCGGTGGCGCCGATCTTCGCCAGCAGCAGGCGCAGCGCGGCGCCGTTGTGCATCGTCACCTTGCGCCCCAGCAGGTCCAGCGCCTGGATGCCGTTGGTGCCTTCGTGGATGGGGTTGAGGCGGTTGTCGCGGTAGTAGCGCTCCACCGGATAGTCGCGGGTGTAGCCGTAGCCGCCGAGCACCTGGATCGCCAGCTTGTTCGCCTCCAGGCACCACTCGCTGGGCCAGGCCTTGGCGATGGGGGTGAGGATCTCCAGCAGCAGGTGGGCTTCTTCCTTGCGCTGCGGATCGGTCTCGGCCTCCTGTTCGTCGACCAGCTTCGCGCAATACAGGCCCAGGCCCAGCGCGCCCTCGACCCAGGCCTTCTGCGCCAGCAGCATGCGGCGCACGTCGGCGTGCTCGATGATCGCCACCGGCCTGGCCGCAGGGTCCTTGTTCGACGCCGGCCGGCCCTGGGCGCGGGTGCGGGCGTAGTCCAGCGAGTAGCGGTAGCCGGCGATGCCCAGGGCGGTGGCGCCCAGGCCGACGCCGATGCGCGCCTCGTTCATCATGTGGAACATGCAGGCCAGGCCGTTGTGCTCGCGGCCGACCAGCTCGCCCACCGCCGGCTCGCGCTCGCCGAAATTGAGCGCGCAGTTGGTGGTGCCGCGATAGCCCATCTTGTGGTTGAGGCCGGCCAGGCGCACGCCGTTGCGCTGCGCCGGCCGGCCGGCCGCGTCGAGCCGGAACTTCGGCACGATGAACAGCGAGATGCCCTTGGTCCCGGCCGGCGCGCCTTCGATGCGCGCCAGCACCAGGTGCACGATGTTTTCCGACAGCTCATGCTCGCCGCCGGAGATCCACATCTTGTTGCCGACCAGGTGATAGCTGCCGTCGGCCTGCGGCACGGCGCGGGTCTTGATGTCGGCCAGGGAGGAGCCGGCCTGCGGCTCGGACAGGCACATGGTGCCGAAGAAGCGGCCCTCCAGCATCGGCTGCATGTAGCGCGCCTTCTGCGAGGCGCTGCCGTGCACGCGCAGCAGGTTGGCCGCGGCGGCGGTGAGGAAGGAGTAGCCGGCGGTGCCGACGTTGGCGGCGCTGAACTGGGCGTTGGCGGCCGCCGCCACCGTGTAGGGCAAGCCGAGGCCACCGTCCTCCTGCGGGAAGGCGGCGCCGAGGAAGCCGCCGGCGATGTAGGCGTCGATGGCCTGCTTCACCTCGGGAATCATGTGGACCCGCTCGCCGTCGAAGTGCGGCTCGTGGGCGTCCGCCTTGGCGGCGTGCGGCAGGAACTGCGCCTCGGCCAGCCGGTAGGCGGCGTCGAGCACCTGGTCGAAGGTGCCGCGGTCGTGCCCGGCGAAGCGTCCGTGCCGGCACAGGGCCGGCAGGTCCAGCCACTCGTAGAGCAGGAAGTCGAGGTCGCGGCGGGGAATGAGGGACACGGTTTCTCCGGAAAACTGGCTCGCCCCCGGGGTCCGGGGAAAGGCCTATTAAATCACGCGGCCCGGGCTTTGAGCCCGGCGGCGGCCGCCCGAGGCACCGCGCGGCGAGGGCCGGTGCGTGCCGGCGGCGGCAGGGTTATCCTTCGCACTCCCCACGCCACCGATGCCCGGAGTGCCGATGTCCGCCGCCCGCCCCGTTCACGCCCCCGCCGATCCCGCCGAGCTGGAGCTGTTCCGCGACAACGTGCGCCGCTTCTTCGCCGCCGAGGTCGAGCCGCACATCGAGAAGTGGGAGAAGGACGGCCGCGTGCCGCGCGAGTTCTACTACAAGATGGGCGAGGCCGGCCTGCTCTGCATCGACGTGCCGGAGCAATATGGCGGCAGCGGCGCCAGCTTCGAGTTCTCGATGGTCGTGCTGGAGGAGGCGGGGCGCATGGGCTTCCTGGCCCTGTCGTCCAACCTCACGGTGCACTCCGACATCTGCGCGCCCTACATCCTGCACCTGGGCACCGAGGAGCAGAAGCAGTATTGGCTGCCGAAGATGGTGAGCGGCGAAGCCATCGGCGCCATCGCCATGACCGAGCCGGCCGCCGGCTCCGACCTGCAGGGCATCAAGACCAGCGCCCTGCCCGACGGCAGCGGCCACTACCTGATCAACGGCTCCAAGACCTTCATCACCAACGGCCAGAACGCCGACGTCATCATCACCGCGACCAAGACCGACCCCAAGGCCGGCGCCAAGGGCACCACCCTGTTCCTGGTCGACGCCAGGCTGCCGGGCTTCAAGCGCGGCCGCAACCTGGACAAGATCGGCCAGCACAGCGCCGATACTTCCGAACTGTTCTTCGACAACGTCAAGGTGCCGGCCGGCGCCGTGCTCGGCCGCGTCGGCAACGGCTTCGGCCACCTGGTGGACGAGCTGCCGCGCGAGCGCCTGGGCCTGGCGGTGACCGCCATCGGCCACTCGCGCGGCGCGCTGGAGAAGACCATCGACTACGTCACCACGCGCAAGGCCTTCGGCACCGCCATCGCCAGCTTCCAGAACACCCGCTTCAAGCTGGCCGAGATGAAGACCGAGATCGAGGTGCACCAGGCTTTCGTCGAGAAGTGCGTGCGCCTGTATGCCGAAGGCCGGCTCGACGTGCCGACCGCGGCGATGGTCAAGCTATCCACCACCGAACTCGAGGCGCGCGTCACCGACGGCTGCCTGCAGCTGTTCGGCGGCTACGGCTACATGGTCGAGTACCCGATCTCGCGCTACTACGTCGACGCGCGCATCCAGCGCATCTACGGCGGCACCAGCGAGATCATGAAGGAAGTGATCGCCAGGTCGATCGTCGGAAGAGGCGCGTAGGACGACCCCGCGGGCAGCTCGAGGCCGCGCGGTTGAGCAGTCGCCCCCTGCCGGCCCGAGCCGGCAGGAGGCGCGCGGACTCAGTGGGTGCTGGTCGTCGACGTGGTGCTGCTGCCCTTGTTGTCGGAGGTGCCGGCGATGACGCCGCCGATCACCGCGGCGGTGACCACGCCGGCCACGATGGCGGTGGTGGTCGAGCCCGCGGCCGCGGACGAAGCGTTGGCGGTGGAGCCCGCGGCTATGCCGGTGTCGCTGTTCGAATCGGCAAGCACTGCGGGGACAGAGAAAACCGCGGCGAGAAGCAGACACAAGCCCGAAGCTTTTTTCATCGCAACTCCCCTTCCGTTGGAATAATTTGCGGTGCAACCCCAATGGGAGAATACGCCCACCGCCGTCCGCTCAACAAGATCGGCGCTGAGCCCGGTGCTTTGCTGCAATGCGATAGCGCGCCGTCCGGAGTTTCAGCGCTTGTGCCGCGCGATCAGGCGCTTGCGCTTCTTGATCTGCCGGCCGGTCAGCTCGTTCTTTTTGTCCTTGAAGGGATTGTCGCCGGTCTTGAACTCCAGGCGCAGCGGCACGCCCTTGAGCTTGAAGGCGTCGCGGAAGACGTTGGCGAGGTAGCTCTTGTAGGCGTCCTTGAGCTTGTCGGTCTGGTTGCCGTGGATCATGATCGACGGCGGGTTGCGGCCGGACTGGTGGGCGTAGCGCAGCTTGATGCGGCGGCCCAGCACGGCGTGCGGGGCGTGGCGCTCCACCGCCTGCTCCAGCACCCGGTTCAGCTCGGGCGTCGGCAGCTCGCGCGTGGTCGCCTCGTAGGCCGCCACCACGTCCTCCATCAGCTCGCGCAGGCCCGAGCCGTGCAGCGCGGAGATGAAGTGCAGCGGCACGAAATCGAGGAACGGCAGGCGGAAGTCGACCTGGTCCTTGACGCTGCGGCGCTGGTCGCCGGGCAGGCTGTCCCACTTGTTCACCGCCAGCACCATGGCGCGGCCATGGTGGGCGATCAGGCCCATCAGCCGCGCGTCCTGCATGCCGATCTCCTCGCGGGCGTCGACCATGGCGATGACCACGTGGGCGCGCTCGATCGCCTGCAGCGCCTTGACGATGGAGAACTTCTCGATCACCTCGGTGACGCGCGAGCGGCGGCGGATGCCGGCGGTGTCGATCAGCTCGAAGGCGCGGCCGTCCCACTCGAAGCGCACGCTGATGGCGTCGCGGGTGGTGCCCGGCTGGTCCGAGGCCAGCACCCGCTCCTCGCCCAGCAGGCGGTTGACCAGGGTCGACTTGCCGGCATTGGGGCGGCCGACCACGGCGACGCGGATGGTGCCGTCCTCGTCCTCGCGCGGCGTCGGCTCGGTGGCGGCCAGCAGCGAGCGCAGCAGCGGCGGCACGCCGTCGCCGTGCTCGGCCGACACCGGCAGCGGCTCGCCCAGGCCCAGGGCGAAGAAGTCCGCGACGGTGGCCTTGCCCATGCCCTCGGCCTTGTTGGCGAGCAGCCGCACCTTCTTGCCGAGCTTGCGCAGGTATTCGGCGATGTCGCGGTCCGAGGGCAGCAGGCCGGCGTGGGCGTCGACGATGAACAGCACTTCGTCGGCCTCCTCGATGGCGGTCCGCGCCTGCTGTTCGGCCAGGGCCGCCAGCGCGTCGCTCGATTCCGGGCTGAGGCCGCCGGTGTCGACCACGATGAAACGCTTGCCCTCGAACTCGCCGCGGCCGTACTGGCGGTCGCGGGTCAGGCCCGGGAAGTCGGCCACCAGCGCGTCGCGCGTGCCGGTGAAGCGGTTGAACAGGGTCGATTTGCCGACATTGGGGCGGCCGACCAGGGCGAAGACGGGCGTGGACATGGGCGAATTGTAGAACTGTATGGCGGAGAGTGGCGCTGAATTGGGCCGCGCCCCTCACCCGCCAGCGGCGATCCGCCGATGGCCTTCCCCTCTCCCGGCGGGAGAGGGCTGCAGCCGGCTGCCTACGGCAGCCGCATCCTTATCGGGGCCGGGTGTCGTAGGCGCGCAGCTTGCCGCCGACATCCATCACGTAAAGCAGATCGCCGCCGGCCGCCAGCGGCGCGGCGATCGGGTCGCTGCCCAGGCGGGTGCGGGCGACGATCCTGCCGTCGCCGGGCGAGAGCCAGTGCAGGTAGCCCTTGTAGTCGCCCACCACCACGTAGCCCTTGTAGAAAGCCGGCGGCGACAGGCGGCGGTACTTGAGCTCCTGCTGCTTCCAGGCGGCGGCGCCGGTGGCGGCGTCCAGCGCCCACACCGTGCCGTCGTCGTCGGTGACGAACAGCTTGTCGCCGCCCAGCGCCATGCCGGCGTAGCTCTTGACGCTGCGGCGCCAGCGGCTGTCGCCGGTGTTGTAGTCGACCAGGGTCAGGTCGCCGCCGTAGGTGACGACGAACAGGCCGTCGTTGCCGGGCAGCATGTCGGCGTCGATGTCGATCACCCGGTCCAGTTCGCTGCGCCCGGTGGGCACGGAGATGGTCTGCTCCCACACCTGGGTGCCGTCGAGCAGGTTGAGCACCGACAGCTTGCCGTTGTCCAGGCCGTTGTAGACGCGGTTGCCGATGATCAGCGGCATCGACAGGCCGCGCAGCGTCAGGTTGGGCTCGTTGCGGTCGAAGGCCCAGCGGCGCTCGCCGGTGGCGGCGTCGAGGCCGTACTCGCGGCCGTCCACCGCCTTGGCCACCACGGTGTTGCCGGAGCCGACCGGCGCCGCCAGCGCCTCGCTCGGCGCGCGCGTGCGCCACAGCTCGCTGCCGTCGGCGCGCTTGAGCGCGATGACTTCGCCGTCGAGGGTGCCAACCAGCACCTGGTTGCCGTTGACGCTGGGGCCGGAGATGACGCGCGCGCGGGTCTTGGCCCGCCAGATCAGGTCGCCGCTCTTCGGGTTGAGCGCGTAGACCTTGCCGTCGATCGACGCCGCGAAGACGGCATCCTCGGCCACCGCCACGCGGAAGCCGGAGACGTAGCCGTCGCTGCCGTCGCCGATGTGGCGCGACCAGACGTCGTCGATCCGCAGTTCCTCCTTGGCGATCGAGACCAGCTTGGCCGGCTCGCGCGTCTTGCCCTTGCTGGAGCAGCCGGCCATGGCGGCGGCCGCCAGGGCCACCGCCAGCGCGAAGCGCAGACCGGTGCGGAAACCGCCCGCGCCGGCCATCAGGACTTCACCACCGGGGCGTCGGCGATGTCGTCGAGCTTGCGCTGCAGGCCTTCGCGGTTCACCGCGTCCGGGCCGAGCGTCTGCAGGGCCTGCTGGTAGGCGCCGCGGGCAGCGGTGCGGTCGCCCTGCGACAGCTTGATGTCGCCGCGCAGCTCGTCGTACAGCGCGGCATAGGCGCCGGCGTCGCCGTCGAGCTGCTTGAGGGCTTCGTCGGGCTTGTTCTGCTGCCACAGCACCTGGGCCAGGCGCAGCCGCGCCAGCGGCAGCAGGGCCGGATCGTAGCCGCGCGGGCGCAGGTGCAGCATCGCGCCGATGCGCGCCGCGACGGACGGGCTCTGCTCGTACTGCGCGACCCACTGCAGGCGGGCCGCGGCGTCGTCGAACTTGCCGCTGCCCACCGCCAGGGCGGCCAGCTTGAGCGAGGCGGCGGCGGCATAGGGGGTGTCGCTGAAATCCTTGACCAGGCGGTCGGTCATCGCCTTGGCGTCGTCATACTTGTTCTCGGCGGCGGCGCGGTTCAGGTCCTCGAACACGTGCGAGGCCTCGCCGGCGTGGGCGTCCAGGCGCTGGCCCCAGGCCTGCCAACCGAAGATCGCCGCCAGGCCCAGCGCCAGGCCGGAAGCCAGCGGGAACCAGTTTTCACGCAGCCACTTGCGCAGTTCTTCGACTTGCGCTTCTTCGTCGTAATGATCGGTCACAGCATCTTCTCGCTTTTAAGAGGCGCAGAGTACCAGAGGATTTGCATGTAAAGCGGGGCTCAGAGCCTCAGCAGGCGCACCAGCTTCGCCGGCAGCTCGTCCCAGGAGCAGCTGAAGGGCTCGCCCTCGCCGCGCAGGGATTTTACTTGAACCGCCGACCGGGCCGCCTCGTCGTCGCCCAGGATCAGGGCGTAGCGGGCGCCGGAATTGTCGGCCCGCTTGAGCTGGGACTTGAGGCCGCCGCCGCCCGCATTGAGGGTCAGGCGCAGACGCGGCGCGTGGGCGCGCAGGCGTTCGGCCAGCTGCGCCGCCGGGCCTTCGGCGGCCGCGCCGAAGCGGCAGAAATAGACATGGCTGGCGTTGCCCGGCACCGGCGCCTGCTGCAGCGCCATCAGGGCAATGAGGCGCTCGATGCCGAGGCCGAAGCCCACGCCCGGGGTGGCGGGGCCGCCGAGCTGCTCCACCAGGCCGTCGTAGCGGCCGCCGGCGCAGACCGCGTCCTGCGCGCCGAGCTGGGTGGTGGTCCACTCGAACACCGTGTGGGTGTAGTAGTCCAGGCCGCGCACCAGGCGCTGGTTGATCAGGTAATCGATGCCCAGATCGGACAGCCCGCGCTGCACCGCCTCGAAGTGGGCGGCGGAGGCGGCGTCGAGGTGATCGAGCAGCCGCGGCGCGCCGGCGACGATCTGGCGGGTCGTCTCCACCTTGCTGTCCAGCACCCGCAGCGGGTTGCTGCCGAGGCGGCGCTTGGAATCCTCGTCCAGCGAGGACTCGTACTTCGACAGGTACTCGACCAGGGCCGCGCGATAGGCGGCGCGCGAGGCGGGGGTGCCGAGCGAGTTGAGCTGCAGCCTGAAGCCGGACACGCCGAGCCGCCGCCACAGCTGTGCGGCGATGGCGATGACCTCGACGTCGATGTCCGGCGTAGCGATGCCGAAGGCTTCGACATCGAGCTGGTGGAACTGGCGGTAGCGCCCGGCCTGCGGGCGCTCATAGCGGAACACCGGGCCGGTGCACCAGACCCGCTGCTGCTGGTTGTAGAGCAGGCCGTGCTCGATGCCGGCGCGGACCACGCCGGCGGTCAGCTCCGGGCGCAGGCTGAGGTTTTCGCCGCCGCGGTCCTCGAAGCTGTACATCTCCTTCTCGACCACGTCGGTGACCTCGCCCACCGCGCGCTTGAACAGCTCGGTGCGCTCCACCACCGGCAGGCGCAGCTCGCCGTAGCCGTAGGCGGCGAACACCTCGGCGGCGACGGCGTACAGGTGCTGCCAGGCCGCGGCGTCGGCCGGCAACACATCGTTCATGCCGCGGACGGCTTGCAGCTTCTGGCTCATGGCGACGCGCTGTTCAGTCGGAGGACGGCACGCTCAGGCGCGCGGTGTTGTCCTTCGCGCGCGTGTACGGGCCCAGGTCCAGCGTCTTGCCGCGGTAGCTCACCGCGACGCCGGGGGCATTGCCCAGGAACAGCGAGTACGGCGGCTTGCCGGACAGGACCTGGTGATCGCCCTGCTGGATCACCCCCGCCAGCAGCACCTTGCCGGCGGCATCCTCGATGCGCACCCAGGAGGTGGCCTTGAAGTCCAGGCTCAGGGCGTCGGCCGAAACCGCGGCGGCGGCCGGAGCGGCCGGTGCCGGCGCGGCGGCGGGCGGCTGGGCGGCGGCGGGCTGAGCCGGCGCAGGCACGGCGGCGGGGGCCGCAGCCTGCGGCGCGGGCGCCGGTTCGGCCGCGGCCGGCGCCGACGACTGGCCACGCTCGGCCGGGGTGGTGGACAGCTCGTTGGTCGACAGCGGGCGGGCGGCGCCGGCTTCAGGGGCCGGCGCGGGCGCCGCAGCGGCACCGGGCGCCGGCAGCCCCGCGGGCTTGGCCGGCTCGGCGGCGCCGCGGCCCTCGCCGGGATTCTCGCGCAGCACGAAGGCGGCGATTCCCACCAGCACGCCGAAGGCCACCAGCCACAGCCACCAAGGGGTGCCGCCGCCGCGGCGACGGTTCTTCTTCAGGCTGCTGCCGGTGTTGCTGCTGCCCAGCAGCAGCTTGGTCGGCGCCGCCGGGGCGCGCGGCGCCACCAGCTTCTCGTAGGCCGACAGCAGCTCCTGCTCGGACAGCGACAGCGCCTTGGCGCACTTGCGGTAGTAGCCGCGCACGTACACCGGCTCGTTCAGCACCGCGAAATCGTCGCGCTCGAGCGCCTCGAGGGTGGCGGGCGCGAGCTTGGTCAGGCCGGCGAGCTCGGGCAGGCCCAGGCGGGCGCGCTCGCGCGCCAGGCGGATCAGGCGGCCGGGTCCCTGGCGGACGGATTCGGAGGTTTCGGTGCTGGCCGCCGGCTCGGCGGTATTGTCGGTGGTCATTGGGGCGGGGTGCGTAGTTTGAGCAGTTGGGCTGCTTCGTCGGAATCGGGGAAATTGCGGATCAGTTTCAACGAATACTGGTGGGCGGCGTCTTCATTGCCCAGCGCGCGCTCGGTCTTGAAGCCGAGCAGCAGCAGGGACGCCGGCGCCGGGGCGAGCTTCTGGTAGCGCTCGAGGAAGGCGCGCGCGCCGTAGTAGTTCTCTTTGCGGAACTCCAGTCCGGCCATCTCCGACAGGGCGCCGGAGAAGTTCGGGTCGGCCTGCAGCGCCTTGCGGAAATCCGCCTCGGCGCGCGCCGGGTCGCCGGCGTGGTCGGCGCAGATGCCGGCATTGGTCCAGGCCTTGGCCGGGGTGGGATAGTCGCGGTTCTTCAGCGCCAGCATGAAATTGCTGTCGCCCTCGTCGAACTTGCCCTGGCTGCACAGGAACACGCCGTAGTTGTTGCGGATTTCCGGATCGTCGCCGTCGAGGCCGATGGCGCGCTTGTACTCGCTCTTGGCGCCGTCGATGTCGTTCTGCTGCCAGTAGATGTAGCCCAGGCCGGCGTGCGCCTGGGCCACGCTGTCGTCCTGTTCGACGGCCTTCTTCAGCTTGGCCGCGGCCACCTCGAGCATGCCCTCGCTGGCGTAGGTCAGGCCCAGCTTGGTGTTGATGCGGGCGGCTTCCTTGAGGTCGGGCTTGGACGGCTGGCGCGGCCCGGTGGTCTCGGTGACGCAGGCGCAGAGGGCCAGCGCCAGGGCTCCGGCGGCGAGCCGGGACATCGGATGACGGAGAAAGGTCGGAGGCATCGGCCAACTTTAGCGAAGATCGTGCCGCGGCGGCGCAGCCGCCGACCGCCGACCCTCCGCCGACGCGGGAGCGGGCGGCGGGACCAGGGCAGCGGCGCCCATGGGTTTCACTGGACCTTTACCGGAATGTCACCTAGCCGCTGCTTCTGCCGCGACGTCACCTTGCCGACCAGCTGACCGCACGCCGCGTCGATGTCGTCGCCGCGGGTCCGGCGGGTCGTGGTGATGATGCGCTTGGCGCGCAGGATCTCGGCGAAGCGCTGGATCGCTTCCGGCGACGAGCGCTTGTAGCGCGTCTGCGGGAAGGGATTGAAGGGGATCAGGTTGACCTTGGCCGGCAGGTCGCCGAGCAGGCGCGCCAGCTCGCGGGCATGCTCCGGCTTGTCGTTGACGCCGTCGAGCATCACGTATTCGTAAACGATGTGGGCCTTGCGGTCCTTGCCGGTGGTGTAGCGGCGGCAGGCTTCGATCAGCTCGGCGATGGGATACTTGCGGTTGATCGGCACCAGCTGGTCGCGCAGCGCGTCGTTGGGCGCGTGCAGGGACACGGCCAGGGCGGTGTCCACGTCCTCGCGCAGCCGGTCGATGAAGGGCACCAGGCCGGAGGTCGACACCGTGACCTTACGCTTGGACAGGCCGAAGCCGAAGTCGTCGAGCAGGATCTTCACCGCCGCCAGCACCTGGCCGTAGTTGGCCAGCGGCTCACCCATGCCCATGAACACCACGTTGGAGATGACGCGGTCGTTCTGGAAGTCGCCGCCGAGGGTGCGCGCCGCGAACCAGACCTGGGCCACGATCTCGGCCGTGTTCATGTTGCGCGAGAAGCCCTGCTGCGCGGTGGAGCAGAAGCTGCAGTCCATGGCGCAGCCGGCCTGCGAGGAGATACACAGCGTGCCGCGATCCTTCTCCGGAATGTAGACCGTCTCGATGGCGGTCTCCGGCCGGCCCTCGGCGCTCTCCAGGCGCAGCACCCACTTGCGGGTGCCGTCGGCCGAGACCTGCTCGGTCACCAGCTCCGGATGGCGGATGACGAAGTGCTGCTTCATCCGCTCGCGCAGGTCCTTGGAGACGTTGCTCATGGCGTCGAAGTCGTCGACGCCGCGGCGGTAGATCCACTGCATCACCTGGTCGGCGCGGTAGGGCTTCTCGCCCATGCGCGCGAACTCCTCGCGCAGGCGCTCGCGGTCCAGGCCGAACAGGTTGACCCGCGGCGCGGCCGCCGCCGGACGCACCGCCGCCCCGCCCGTCTGGACGTTCGCTTCGGGGAGGGGGGCGGCGTCGCTCATTTTCTTCGGCTTTACCGGGTGCGCGGGCAGAGCTCGGTGACGCGGAAGAAGTAGGAGATCTCCTTCGCGGCGTTCTCGGCGCTGTCCGAGCCGTGCACGGCGTTCTCGTCGATGGAGTCGGCGAAGTCGGCGCGGATGGTGCCCGCCGCGGCCTTCTTGGGGTCGGTGGCGCCCATCAGGTCGCGGTGCTTGGCGATGGCGTTCTCGCCCTCCAGCACCTGGATCATGACCGGTCCGGTGACCATGAAGTCGACCAGGGCCTTGAAGAACGGGCGCTCGCGGTGCACGGCGTAGAAGCCTTCGGCCTCGGTGCGGGACAGGTGCTTCATGCGGGCCGCGACGACGCGCAAGCCGGCCTTCTCGAAACGGGTGTAAATCTCGCCGATGACGTTCTTGGCGACAGCGTCGGGCTTGATGATGGAGAGGGTGCGTTCAACCGCCATGGTGTTGTTTTCCGTACTGTGAAATCGAAGCGGCGCGGGGGCGCCAAGACAAGCAAGCCAATCAAAAGTACGGGATTTTACTTGGCCGGAAGCCCTTCCGGCAACGCGTTGCGCTGCAACACAGGGCCGGAAACAACCTCCGGCCGCGCCGCTGGGTCCTATACCGCGAAACTCTCGCCGCAGCCGCACTCGCCCTTGACGTTGGGGTTGCGGAACTTGAACGCCTCGTTGAGGCCGTCCTTCTGGAAATCCACCGTCAGGCCCTGCAGCATCGGCAGGTGCTCGCGCCGGACCACCACCGAGGCGCCATGGGACTGGAACACTTCGTCGTCCGGGCCGGCCGCGTCGGCGTAGTCCAGGGTGTAGGCGTAGCCGGAGCAGCCCGACTTCTTCACCCCGACACGCAGGCCCAGGCCCTTGCCGCGGCGGGCAAGCTGCGACTGGATGCGGCGGGCGGCGGATTCGGTCAGCGCAATGCTCATGAAATCACTCAACTTTTCAATATCTTAACCGATATGGGCCAAGGCTGCGCGGAGCGCGTCCTCCCCTAGCAAAGCACAATGCGCACGATCGTCAGGGATTTCAAGCGCCTGGCGCAGCTCGGCGGCCTTCAACGCCGCCAGTTCCTCGCGCCGCTTGCCCCGGCTCCACTGCGCGATCCAGCCGCCCACCGCGATGCTGTTGGGGCAGCCATAGGCCCGGAAGCGGGTTTCCGCCACCCGCCCGTCCTCGAAGCGCAGCTGCAGCCGCAGCACCGAGCGCGCCGCCTTGCTGCCGGCCTCGCCGGTCACCACCCCGGGCGTGCCGGCCGGGAATTCACCCAGGTGCGGCGGGTGCATGAACAGCTCCCAGATCGGCTCGGGATAGCCGAAGGGATTCGTGTCGCTCGATTTCAGGGCTTGCATAAGGGTGACATCTCCCGCAACCATTGCACCTGCTGGACCACCAGGGCCGCCGCCTGCTCGATCTGCCCGGCCGTGGTGCCCCGGCCGAGCGAGAAGCGCAGGCTGGCGTTGGCCAGCTCGTCGTCGCGACCCAGGGCGCGCAGCACATAGGAGGGCTCGGCGGTGGCGGAGGAACAGGCCGAGCCGCTGGACACCGCCAGCTCCGGCAGCGAGGCGCGCAGGGCCTCGCCCTCCACGCCTTCGAAGCTCACGTTCAGCACGTGCGGCGCGGCGCGCTCCGGCGCGCCGTTGCGCAGGATGCGCGGCAGCGCCTGCAGGCGGGTCCACAGCAGGTCGCGCAGCCCGGCCAGGCGCTGCGCGTCCTCCGCCAGCCGGGTGCCGGCCAGCTCGAATGCCGCGCCCATGCCGGCGATCTGATGGGTCGCCAGGGTGCCGGAGCGCATGCCCCATTCATGGCCGCCGCCGTGCATCTGCGGCGCCAGGCGGGCGCGCGGCTTCCTGCGCACGTACAAGGCGCCGACGCCCTTGGGGCCGTAGATCTTGTGGGCCGACACCGACAGCAGGTCGATCGGCACCTGGCGCAGGTCGACCGGCAGCTTGCCCGCCGCCTGCACCGCGTCGACGTGGAACAGCACGCCGCGCTCGCGCAGCAGCGGCGCCAGCCGCGCGACTTCCTGCACCGTGCCGATCTCGTTGTTGACCCACATCAGCGAAACCAGCACGGTGTCCGGGGTCAGCGCCTCCAGCACCGCTTCCGGGCTGACCACGCCCTCGGGCCCGGGCTTGAGGTAGCTGACGCGCACGCCCTGCGTTTCCAGGTGGCGGCAGGTGTCCAGCACGCATTTGTGCTCGGTGCGGGAGGTGACGATATGCGCGTGGCGCACCCCGCGGAACTCCAGCGCGCCCTTGATGGCGAGGTTGTTGGATTCGGTGGCGCCGGAAGTCCAGACGATTTCCGCGGCTTCCGCACCGAGCAGCGCCGCCACCTGGGCCCGCGCCTTCTCCACCGCCGCGCGCGCCTTGTAGCCGGGGCCGTGGCTGGAGGCCGGGTTGGCGAACGTGCCATCGCCCGACAGGTGCGGCAGCATCGCCTGCAGCACCGCCGGGTCGAGCGGCGTCGTCGCCGCGTAGTCGAGGTAGATCATCCGCAATTATGAACCGGCGCCCGGCGGCCAGGGCGGGCCTTTGAGCTCCACCATGTTGCCCTCGGGGTCATGGACGTAGATCGAAGGGCCCTGCCCTTCCGCGCCGTAGCGCGACTCCACCGGTCCCGGGTCGGCGCCGGCGGCTTTCAGCCAGCCGCGGATCGCCTCGGCCTCGAACGGCTCGACGCGCAGGCACAGGTGATCGAGGTTGCGCCCTTCGGCGCCGGGCGCGGCGCCGCCGATGCGGCCGATCTGGCTGTCGACGTCGACCAGGTCGATCAGCGAGCGGCCGGCGCGCAACTGGGTCAGGCCGATGCCGGCCTGCACCTTCTCCACCGTGCAGCCCAGCACCTCGCAGTAGAACGCCTGCACCTTGGCCACGTCGCGCACGCGCAGCACCAGGTGGTCGAGGTCGCGGATGGCAAAGGGCGCGCTCATCGGCTCAGGCGCGGCGGTAGACCCCGTCCGCCACCGGCTGCCAGGTGTGGCCGCCGTCGAAGGAGTTCTCGAGCCTGAGGTGGTAGAGGTCGGCGCCCTCGAAGCGGTAGCTGTGGCGCGCCATGCCGCGGCTGGAGACGCGCGTCAGCACCAGGGTGTCGTCGCGCCACTGGCCGGTGCCCGGCTGCTGCGGCGCGAAGCCGTAGCTGTCGAACCAGTACAGGAGGAACTGCCGGCTCTCTTCGTCCCAGGCGAACACGGCGCGCGCCTGGAGGCTGACCCGGCCCTGCACTTCCTCGGTGTAATGCTGCTCGACGAAGAAGCCGCCGAGCTGGGCGCGGGCGCTGACCCGCGCCGTGGCCGGGCCGCCGGCGGCCCAGCGCGAGGGCGCCAGCTGCTCCTCCCCGGTCCAGTCGCCGACGAAGGCATGGAGGCGCAGGTGCTGCTCGAGGGGTTGACGCGTCATGCGGACAAGGCTCCATCGGGATGCGAAACGCGACGAGCGCAATGCCTCCGATTCTACGCCGCCTGCGCCGCTTGCCGCAGTTCGTTCAGCACCGCCAGGAAGCGGTCGATCTCGGCCGCGCTGTTGTCCTTGCCCAGGCTGACGCGGATGGCGCCGTAGGCGACGTCGCGCGGCAGGCCCATGCCGAGCAGCACATGGCTGGGCTCGCCCTTGCCGCTGGAGCAGGCCGAGCCGCTGGACACGGCGATGCCCTTGCGGTCGAGCGCCATCAGCAGCGCCTCGCCCTCCCAGCCGCGCAGCGCGAACTGCACGGTATTGGGCAGCCGCGGCGCAGCCTCGCCGAACACGGTGACGCCCGGCAGCGCGTGCAGGCCGGCGAGCAGGCGCCCGCGCAGCGCCAGCAGCGCCGCGGCGCGGGCTTCCAGCTCCTGCGCCGCCAGCTCCGCCGCCACGCCGAAGCCGACAATGGCGGCCACGTTCTCGGTGCCGCCGCGCAGGCCGCGCTCCTGGCCGCCGCCATGGTGCAGCGGCGCCAGCTCCACCTCGGCCTTCAGCAGCAGGGCGCCGATGCCCTTGGGGCCGTACAGCTTGTGCGCCGACAGGCTCATCAGGTCGGCGCCGCTGGCGGCGAAGTCGAGCGGAACCTTGCCGGCGGCCTGCACCGCGTCGGCCAGCAGCAGGGCGCCGCGCGCGTGCACCAGCGCCGTGGCGCGCGGCACGTCCTGCAGCACGCCGGTCTCGTTGTTGGCCACCATCACCGCGGCGATGCGCAGCGGCGCGCGCGCCAGCTGGGCTTCGAACGCCGGCCAGTCGATCAGGCCCTGGCGGTCGATGGCGATGGTCTCCACGCCCCACCCGCGCGCCGCCAGCGCCTCGGCCGTCTCCAGCACCGCCGGGTGCTCGGTGGCGCCGTAGAGGATCCGGCTCGGGCTGGCCACCTCGGTGGCGCCCTTCAGCGCCAGGTTGTTCGACTCGGTGCCGCCGGAAGTCCACACCACCTCCTTCGGCTCGGCCCCGGCCAGCGCCGCCACCTGCAGCCGCGCGGCCTCCACCGCGTCGCGCGCGGCACGGCCGTAGCGGTGCACGCTGGAAGGGTTGCCGTAGGGCCCGGTGAGATAAGGCTGCATCGCCTCCAGCACGCGCGGGTCGAGCGGCGTGGTGGCGTTGTGGTCGAAATAGATCGGCACGGCGCTGGGCCTCAGCCGGTGCGGCGGACCTTCGGTCCCGCCCCGGACACCGGGTCTTCCTGCGGCGCCGTCACCATGCCCTCGCCGCAGAAATCCGGCAGCTCCAGCTTGTGCAGCTCCAGCTCCGGCATGCGCGAATCCATCTGGTGCAAGAGCTTGCACACCTGCACCAGGCGCTCGTCCAGCACCTGGATGTGCTCCAGCATCGAGCCGATGGCGTTGGCCACGGGGTCGGGCATGTCGCGGCTCAGGCCGTAAGCGTCGAAGCCCAGGGTCCTGGCGATCTTCACCACCTTGTCGGAGGGCTGCGGCGCTTCCTGCACCACGCGCGCCGGGATGCCGACCACGGTGGCGCCGGGCGGCACTTCCTTGACCACCACGGCGTTGGAGCCGATGCGCGCGCCCTCGCCGACCAGGAACGGCCCCAGCACCTTGGCGCCGGCGCCGACCACCACGTTGTTGCCGATGGTGGGATGGCGCTTGCCCTTGTTCCAGCTGACGCCGCCGAGGGTCACGCCCTGGTACAGGGTGACGTCGTCGCCGATCTCGGCGGTCTCGCCGATGACCACGCCCATGCCGTGGTCGATGAAGAAGCGGCGGCCGATCTTCGCGCCCGGATGGATCTCGATGCCGGTGAGCCAGCGGCCCAGGTTGGAGTGCGCGCGCGCCAGCCACTTGAAGCCGTGGGTCCACAGCCAGTGGCTGATGCGCTGGCCCCAGATCGCGTGCAGGCCCGGGTAGCAGGTCAGCACTTCCCAGGTCGTTCGGGCGGCGGGGTCGCGGTCGAACACCGACCGGATATCTTCGCGAATCCTGGAAAAGAACATGGGGCTATCTCAAGGGGAAAGGGGGTCAGGCCGCGGCGGCGCGGCCGATGCGCGCCCTGCGGAAGCTCAGCTCGACCGAGCGCACGCTCGGCACGTTGAGCAGGCGCCGCGACAAGTGGCGGGCGGCGTCGGGTTCGGCGGCGAATTCCACTTCCACCCGCAGCCGCTCGTCGTCGACGTTATGGGCGACGAAGCGGGTCGGCAGGCGCCCCGCTTCGGCGAAACGGCCGAGCACGCGGCTGGGCAGCTGCGGGTCGAAGTCCGCTTCGACCACCAGGCGCGCGGAAGGGACGAGGTTAGCGGCGAAAAAACTGTGCGGGGAATCCATGACGGGAACGCTCCGGAACGGGATGGGCGGAATGGCAACGACGACAACACCGGCCCCCGGCGAGGGCCGGGCCGGTAATTCGCGTCGTCTGCGACATTCGCGCGCTGCGCATCACGTTCAGTTCTGCCGCGTCATGGTGAGTGGCCTTCGCGACCATAGGCCGGGAAGGAATGCTCATATTCTGCGCCCGCGGCCCCGCATTCTCAAGCCTGAGTGGCTTTTTTCCTTTCCCGTTCAATGGCATCCGTCACCGAGGTGAGGATGCCGCGGAGGATGTTCATCTCGTTGGCGTCCGGCGCGGCGCGGCCGTAGAGCTTGCGCAGGCGGCGCATCAGCAGGCGCGGGTTGGTGCGGTCGATGAACTGGGTGCGGGCCAGGATCTCCTCCAGGTGCGCGTAGAAGCGCTCCATCTCGACCTGGTCCACCGGCTCGTGCACCGGCAGCTCCAGCGGCGACTCGCCCGAGGCCAGCAGCAGTTCGTAGCTGAGGATCTGCACCGCGGAGGCCATGTTCAGCGAGGTGTAGTCGGCGCTGGTCGGGATGTGGATCAGCTCCTGCGCCCGGTCCACCTCCTCGTTGTACAGGCCGGTGCGCTCGCGGCCGAACATCAGGGCGATGTCGCCGGCCAGGTCGCTGGCGGCCAGGCGCTGCGCCCAGTCGCGCGGGGTGTAGCCCGGCGCCGAGATGTGGCGCTGGCGCGCGGTGGTGGCGGCGACGCGGGTGCAGCCGGCCAGCGCCTGGTCCAGGCTGGCGCAGACCTGCGCCTGCTCCAGCAGATCCACCGCCCCCACCGCCAGCGCGTCGGCGCGCGGGTCCGGGAAGGACTCCGGAGCCACCAGCACCAGCCGCTTCAGGCCCATGGTCTTCATGGCCCGCGCCGCCGAGCCGATGTTGCCCGGATGCTGGGTGCCGACGAGAACCACGCGAATGCGGGATAATAGATCCATCACTTCAGTTGTGAGTTGTCAGTGGCCGGTTGTCAGTTGGAAGCATAATGGAACGACCGGCCCGCGTTACTGACCGCTGACGACTAACCACTGGCACCTGCTTTTATGCATCCCCTCGTCAATATCGCCGTCTCCGCCGCCCGCTACGCCGGCAACTTCATCATGCGCAACCTCGACCGCGTCGATCAGCTGCAGATCGAGCGCAAGGGCCGCAACGACTTCGTCACCCAGGTGGACCGCGGGGCCGAGGCCGAGATCGTCAAGACCATCCGCAAGGCTTATCCCCACCACGCCGTGCTGGGCGAGGAAGGCGGCCGCAGCGAGGTCGCGGGGAGCGACAGCGACGTGCTGTGGATCATCGACCCGCTCGACGGCACCACCAATTTCCTGCACGGCCTGCCGCACTTCGCCGTGTCGATCGGCATCCAGGTCAAGGGCAAGCTGGAGCACGGCGTGATCTACGCCCCCTGCACCCAGGACCTGTACTGCGCCAGCCGCGGCGGCGGCGCTACCCTCAACAACCGCCGCATCCGCGTCAGCGGCGCGACCGACCTGTCCAGCGCCCTGATCGGCACCGGCGTGCCGATCCGCGCCGCCAACCTCGATGCCTACCTGCCGATGCTGCGCAAGGTGGTGGAAAACACCGCCGGCGTGCGCCGCGCCGGCTCGGCGGCGCTGGACCTGGCCTATGTCGCGGCCGGCCGCCTCGACGCGTTCTGGGAAATCAACCTCAAGCCCTGGGACGTCGCCGCCGGCCTGGTGCTGGTGCAGGAAGCGGGCGGCATCGTCAGCGAGATCTACGGTGCCAAGGACGCTCTGGAAACCGGCAACGTGCTGGCCGCCACGCCCAAGCTGCACCCTTTCTTGACCGAGTCGCTGAACGAGGCGATCCGCCTCGCCGCGCGCATGGAAGAGCAGAAAGCCGGCTGAATCCTCGACCAAACAGAACAAAGGGAGAACCAGGGATGCGCATTGGACTGATTGTGGCGGGCCTGATCCTCGCCGGCCTCGGCGTGGCCGTGCTGATGGGCAAGTTCCAGTACACCCACCAGCAGGAAGTGGTGAAGATCGGCGACGTCTTCTCCGCCAACGTGGCGGAGAAGAACCCCGTGCCGCAATGGGCCGGGATCGCCGGCCTGGTGGTGGGCGGCCTGCTGGTGCTGGGCGGGGCGCTGAAGAAGGCCTGAAGCGTCCCGGCCGCCGGCCGGCGCCGTTCCCGGCCGGAACTTTCGCGCCGTTCCGGCTATCTCCTTGGTGCGGTCGGTGACCGCGCACCAGGGAAGGAGCAGCCATGCGTATCGGCCTCATCGTGGCCGGCATCTTGATCGCCGCGCTCAGCATCGCCGCCGTCAGCGGCAACCTGCACTTCAAGCAGGACAAGGAAGTCGCGCGCATCGGCGACCTCTCCGCCAAGACCGAGGAAACCCGCGGCGTGCCGCAGTGGCTCGGCGTCGCCGGCATCGTCATCGGCGGCGTGCTGATCCTGGGCGGGGTGATGCGCAAGACCTGAAGCCGCGCCCGAAAAAAAAGCCCCCGCCCGGCGGCCCGGGCGGGGGCTTGGGCCGCGGCTCAGACGACCGCGCCGTCCTTGCTGCGGCCCGCTGTCTTGGCGTGGTCTTCCGGCGGGATCAGGTCCTCGCGCTTGATCCGCAGCAGCACGGTGGTGCCGCTGGAAATGTAGATCGACGAATAGGTCGCCACGATCACGCCGACGATCATCGCCACCGCGAAGCTGTGCACGCTCTTGCCGCCGAAGAAGAACAGGCAGAACAGCACCATCAGCACGGTGAAGTGGGTGATGATCGAGCGCAGCAGGGTCTGGTTGATCGACAGGTTGATCACGTCCAGCACCGGCTGCTTGCGCAGGCCGATCAGGTTCTCGCGCACCCGGTCGAAGATGACGATGGTCTCGTTGTTGGAGTAGCCCAGCATCGCCATCACGCCGGCCAGGGTGGTCAGGTTGAACTCCTCCTGCACCAGCGACAGGAAGCCGACGGTCATGATGCCGTCATGGCACAGCGCGGCGATGGAGCCGGCCGAGAACTTCCACTCGAAGCGGAACGCCACGTAGGCGAAGATGAAGAACAGCGCCACGACGAGCGCGATCACGCCGTCCTCGGACAGCTCCTTGCCCACCTCCGGGCCGACGAACTCGATGCGCCGCAGCTGCACCCCGTTCTTCTGCGCGTCGAGGGCGTTCATCACGCCGGTGCTGACCGCCGCCTGGGCCGCCTTGGTGTCGGCGGCCGCGGCGGTGGCCTGCGGCAGCAGGCGGATCAGCACGTCGCTGGTGCCGCCGAAGTACTGCACCACCGCGTCCTTGTAGCCGCCCTTGTCGAGCGCGCCGCGGATCTGCTCGAGCTGCACGCCCTGCGGGTACACCACCTCCACCAGCACGCCGCCGCGGAAATCGATGCCGAGGTTGAGGCCGCGCGTGAACAGCAGCGCGAGGGCCAGCAAGGTCAGGCCGATGGACACGCCCAGCGCGGTGCGGCGCTGGGCCATGAAGTTGATGTTGGGGACTCTGGAAAAAATGCGCATGGTTTTGTTCTCCAGACCTCAGACCGGCAGGTCCTTGAGCTTGCGGCCGCGCAGCGCGTAGTAGGCGATGGTGCGCGTACCGACGATGGCGGTGAACATCGAGGTGGCCAGGCCGATCATCAGCGTGACGGCGAAGCCCTTGATGGTGCCCTGGCCGAGCAGGAACAGCACGGCGGCGGCGATGAAGGTGGTGACGTTGGAGTCGGCGATGGTGAGGAAGGCGCGCTCATAGCCGGCGCTCATCGCCGCGTGCGGCGACAGGCCCAGCCGCAGCTCCTCGCGGATGCGCTCGTTGATCAGCACGTTGGCGTCCACCGCCATGCCCAGGGTCAGCACGATGCCGGCGATGCCGGCCATGGTCAGCGTCGCCTGGAAGATCGACAGCACCGCCACCAGGATCACCAGGTTGAGGAACAGGGCGATGTCGGCGAACAGGCCGAACACGGTGTAGTACACCGCCATGAACACCACCACCAGGCAGAAGCCGGCGACGGCGGCCTTGGCGCCGGCGCGGATGTTGTCGGCGCCCTCGCTCGGGCCGACGGTGCGCTCCTCCACGATCTCGATCGGCGCGGCCAGCGCGCCGGCCTTGAGCAGCTCGGACAGGTCGTGCGCCTCCTTCTGGCTCAGGCCGGTGGTCTGGAAGCGGCGGCCGAAGGGCTCGCGGATGTTGGCGACGCTGATCACGTCATTGACGTCGCGGCGCTCGCGGATCGCCTCGCCCTGGGCGTTGTAGTTGGTCTCGATGATCGTTTCCTTGTACAGCACGGCCATCGGCTTGTTCACGTTGTTGCGGGTGAACTCGAACATCTTGGCGCCGCCGGCGCTGTCCAGGGTCACGCTGACCGCCGGGGTGCCGCTCTGCTGGTCGACCATCGGCGCCACGTCGGTGATCTGCGGGCCGCTGGCGATGACGTCGCGCTTGAGCAGCACCGGCTGCTTGTTGTCGCGGCGGTAGAACAGCTCGTCGTCGGGCGGCACGATGCCGGTGGCGGCGGCCTGCTGCGCCGCGCCGGGCGTCTCGTCGACCGCGCGGTACTCCAGGGTCGCGGTGGCGCCGAGCATCTCCTTGACCCGGGCCGGGTCCTGCACGCCGGGCAGCTGGATCAGGATGCGGTCGGCGCCCTGGCGCTGCACGATCGGCTCGCTCACGCCGAGGCGGTTGACGCGGTTGCGCAGGGTGATCAGGTTCTGCTGCACGGCGTAGTCGACGATGCGCTTGGCCTCGGTGTCGGACATGCGCGCGCGCAGGGTCGGCGTCGGCGCGCCGGCCGGCACCGACAGGTCCAGCTCCTTGTAGTCGGCGGCGATGGCGGCGCGGGCCTTCTCCAGCTTGTCGGTGTCGGCGAACTCCAGCACCGCCGTGTCGCCGTCGGCGCGGCGGGCGGTGTAGCGGATGTCCTTCTTGCGCAGGAAGGCCGGCAGATCGCTCAGGTAGCGCTGCACCGCGGCCTTGCGCGCGTCGTCGATGTCGACCTGCAGCAGCAGGTGGACGCCGCCCTGCAGGTCCAGGCCCAGCGGCATCGGCCGGGCGCCGATCGCCTCCAGCCAGGCCGGGGTGCGCGAGGCGAGGTTCAGCGACACCACGTAACCCTGCCCTAGCTCCTGCTTGAGCGCGTCCACCGCCTTGAGCTGGGCGTCGGGATTGCTGAAGCGGACGATCCACTGCCCTTTCTCGGCGCGCGAGGAATCGGAGGGGATCTTGTCGGCGTCCAGGACCTTGGCCACCTCGGCCCCCAGGTCCGCCGGCACCGCATCGCCGCTGGCGCTGGCGATCTGCACCGAGGGGGACATGCCGTAAAGATTGGGCAGCGCGTAGAGCGCGCCAATCAGGGTGACGATGACCAGGGTCAGCGTTTTCCAGAGAGGATATTGCTGCATGGGAGCTTGGCTCGCTTGAACCGCGATTTAATAGTTGAGAATGGCCTGTTTCAACAGTCCGGGCCGTGGCCGGCCCGGGGCGTGACGGGATGCCGGTCCGCCCGCGACGCTCTTCAGAGCGTCTTGAGCGTGCCCTTGGGCAAAACGGAGGTAATGGCGCTCTTCTGGACCTTCACCTCGACCTTGTCGGCGATTTCCACCGTCAGGTAGACCTCGCCGATGGCGGTGATGCGGCCGGCCAGGCCGGCGGCGGTGACCACCTCGTCGCCCTTGGCCAGCTTGCCGAGCATGTCCCGCGTCTCCCTGCTGCGGCGCATCTGCGGCCGGATCAGCATGAAATAGAACAGCGGGATCATGACGATGATCGGCAGGAAGGTCATGATCGGGTTCGGCGCCTGTGCCGCGCCGGACTGGGCGTAGGCGGCCGGAATCAGTAAATCGAGAAGCTGCACGGGGATAATTCCACTGGGCTTTGAAAGAGCGCCGGATTATGCCATATGGCCAAAGGCATGAAGCCGCGCCGGCCGGCGGGGACGGGCCGGAACAGGCCGGATCCCGCCGCTGCGCGCCGCCGGACCGCATACGCGGGCTTGCGCGGCGCGGCATGCCGCCCCAACCTGCCTTTCGGCGGGGTGGCCGCCCCGGCCGTTGTGCTAGCCTTCGCGGCTGAGCTTTTTCCCGTCCCTTGCGGAGTTTTACATGGCCAGTTACGCCGCGCCGCTGCGCGAAATCGAATTCGTCCTCAACCAGGTGCTCAACGTCGGCCAGCTGGCCAGGCTGCCGGCGTTTGCCGAGGCCACTCCCGAGACCCTGATGGGCCTGGTGGAGGAAGCCGCCAAGCTGGTGCAGGAGCAGATCGCGCCGCTCAGCGCCAAGGGCGACCAGCAGGGCTGCAAGTGGGACAACGGCAACGTCAAGGTGCCGGATGGCATGCCCGAGGCCTACAAGCTGTACTGGCAGTCGGGCTGGGTCGGCCTGTGCAACCCGGTCGAGTACGGCGGCCAGGGGCTGCCCTACACCCTGTCCAAGGTGGTCGACGAGATCCTCTGCTCCGGCAACGTCGCCTTCGCCCTTTACCCGGGCCTGACCATGGGCTGCTTCGAGGCGATCCTGGCCAATGCCTCGGACGAGCTCAAGCAGATCTACCTGCCCCGGCTCGGCACCGGCGAGTGGACCGGCACCATGTGCATGACCGAGCCGCAGGCCGGCTCCGACCTCGCCGCGGTGAAGACCAAGGCCACCCCCAACGGCGACGGCTCCTATTCGCTCGAGGGCGGCAAGATCTTCATCACCTCCGGCGAGCACACCATGGCGGAGAACATCATCCACTTCACCCTGGCGCGCCTGCCGGACGCGCCGCCGGGGATCAAGGGCCTGTCCACCTTCATCGTGCCCAAGTTCCTGGTCAACCAGGACGGCTCGCTCGGCGCCCGCAACAAGGTCACCTGCTCCTCGATCGAGCACAAGATGGGCATCCACGGCTCCTGCACCTGCTCGATGGCCTTCGAGGGAGCCAAGGGCTGGATGGTCGGCGCGCCCAACACCGGCATCCAGAACATGTTCGTGATGATGAACCTGGCGCGCATCCTGGTCGGCCTGCAGGGCCTGGGCCAGTGCGAGCTGGCGACCCAGAACGCCATCGCCTATGCCAAGGAGCGCAGGCAGGGCAAGGCCTTCGACGGCGGCGACACCATCATCCACCACCCCGACGTGCGCCGCATGCTGCTGACCATGAGGGCCACCACCGAGGGCGCGCGCGTGCTCGCCTACGAGACGGCGCTGTACGTCGACCTGGCGCACCACGCCGCCACGGCGGAAGAGCGCGAGGAGGCGCAGGACTGGGTCGAGCTGAACACGCCGCTGGTCAAGGCCTTCTGCACCGACTCCGCCTTCGAGCTGGGCAGCATGGCGGTGCAGGTCTACGGCGGCCACGGCTTCATCCGCGAGCACGGCATCGAGCAGATCGTGCGCGACTCCAAGATCCTGTGCCTGTACGAGGGCACCAACGGCATCCAGGCGATGGACCTGGTGCGGCGCAAGCTGATGCTCAACGGCGGCCGCCTGCCGCAGCGCTTCTTCGCCAAGGTGCGCGCCGAGGGCACCGGCGACACGCCGCTCGGCTTCATCGCCAAGCCGCTGCGCGAAGCGGTGGACGAGCTGGAGAGCACCACCCAGTGGCTGCAGCAGTCCTACAAGAGCAGCCCGGACGACGCCGGCTTCGGCGCGGTGGACTTCCTGCGCGCCTTCGCCCTCACCTACCTGGGCTACAACTGGCTGCGCATGGCCAAGGCCGCGTCGGCCTCGGGCGACGAGGGCTTCAAGCGCGGCAAGCTGGCGACGGCGCAGTTCTTCGCCGCGCGCATGCTGCCGCAGGTGCAGATGCTCTGCGCCAACGTGCGCAAGCCGGCCGCCGAGCTGATGCAGTTGGACGCCGCGGCGATCTGAGGCGGGACGGCGCCCCGGCCGGCTGCCGGGGCGGCGGCGGCACAGCCAGGGGGAGCAGGGCATGAACAAGACCGCGCTGCTGTGCGCCGCGATGTGGCTCGCCGCCATCCCGGCGCGGGCCCAGGACGGCGAAACCCTGGCCCAGGTGGTCGCGGTGCAGCCGCCGGCGTGGCTGCTGCACACCGGCGCGCGCGGGGCGCTGCGCCCCGGCGCGGCGCTGGTGGCCGGCGACCTGCTGGAGACCGGCGCCGACGGCCGGGTCCGTTTCGAGGCCGCCGAGGGCAGCACGGTCAAGCTCGGCGAGCAGGCGCGGCTGGAGCTGCCCGAGCTGCGCGTGGTGGCGGCGGCGCAGGAGCCGCGCGGCCTGTACCGGGCCACGCTCCACGTGCTCAAGGGCGCATTCCGCTTCACCACCCGGCTGCTCGACAAGGCGCGCCGCCGCGACGTCACCCTGCAGGTGGGCGATGCCATCACCAGCGGCATCCGCGGCACCGACGTATGGGTCAAGGCCGACGCGCAGCAGGACCTGCTGTGCCTGATCGACGGCCGCGTCGAGATCGGCGGGGCCGCGCCGCTGCTGATGGAGCAGCCGCGCACCTTCTACGTGGTGCTGCGCGGCCAGCCGCCGCAGAAGGTGGTGCCGGTGCCGGACGGCAAGTTCGACCAGTGGTTTCCGCAGACCGAGCTCAAGCCCGGTGAGCCGGCGCTATACGCCGACGGCCGCTGGGCCGCGGCCCTGGTCAGCTACGCCCGCCGCGCCGAGGCCCAGGCCCAGGTGGAGCAGTTGTCCGGACGCGGCTTCCCGGCCGAGGTGCGGCCGGCCGCGGTGCACGGCAAGACCCGCTACCGCGTCGCGGTGCCCGGCCTGCGCAGCGCCGCCGAGGCCCGCGCTTTCCTGGACCTGCTGCGGTCGCGCTACGGCTATCGCCAGGGCTGGGTTCTCGGCCCGGGCTGAGGGCCGCCGACTGGGCCGATTTTGCCAGTGGCCCGGCGGTCAACCGGGCGGGTCGTGCGGCACGGAGCGTGCTAGCATCGCGCCACCGCCCGCTGAACCAAGGATGCCCAGATGTCCTCCGTTTACGACTTCACCGCCAATTCCATCGACGGCCAGCCGGTCAAGCTCGACGCCTACCGGGGCAAGACCCTTCTGATCGTCAATGTCGCCAGCAAGTGCGGCTTCACGCCGCAGTACAAGGGCCTGGAAGCGCTCTACGAGAAGCACAAGGACAAGGGCCTGGTGATCCTCGGCTTCCCCTGCGACCAGTTCGGCCACCAGGAGCCCGGCGACGAAAAAGAGATCATGGAGTTCTGCTCCCTGACTTACGACGTCAAGTTCCCGATGTTCGCCAAGATCAAGGTCAACGGCGACGACGCCCACCCGCTCTACAAGTACCTCAAGAGCGAGGAGAAGGGCATCCTCGGCACCACCGCCATCAAATGGAACTTCACCAAGTTCCTGGTCGACAAGACCGGCAAGGTGCTGAAGCGCTACGGCTCGATGGACACCCCGGAGAGCATCGAAAAGGATCTCGCGCCGCTGCTCGGATGAGGCGGCGCCTCTCGGGGGGAGCCGGGGGCTCCCGCTGATCCCGCCGCAGAGCGGGTGAGAGGCATGGACCGGCGGCTGCAGCCGCCGGGTTTTCGGGAAACGGGGGGATTCCATGCGCGCCTGGCGCGACGCATTACTGCTTCATTTGCTGTTTGCGGCCGCCGCCGTCGCCGTGTTCTGGGCACTGCGCGCGCCGGAGCGCGGCTGGGGCATCCTCGGCCTGGCCGTCGTCTACAACCTGCTGCTGCCGCTGATCGCCAACCGCGGCGGTCACCGCGACTGGATGGAGATCTGGGTGTTCCTGCTGCCGCTGTCGGTGCTGCAGGTGCTGCCGGACTGGGTGCTGAGCCAGCAGCTCGGCATCCTCGCCTTCCCGGACCTGGGCGGCCCGCGCATCGGCACGGTGCCGGTCTATATGGCCGGGCTGTGGGTGGTCCCCCTGTTCTGGATCCTGTGGCTGGCGGGCCGTTCCGGCCTGACCGCGGCGCTGCTGGCGCTGCTGCTGTTCGCCGGCGCGGAATGGGCGGCGCAGCCGCTGCAACTGTGGCATGCGCAGCATGTGCCCACCGTGTTCGGCGTCGCCGAATACGTGCTGGTGCCGGAGATGCTGCTCGGCTGGGCCGCGGCCTACGCCTTCGCCCGCAGCCGCGAGGGCAATCCCTTCACCCGCCTCGGCGCCGCCGTCTGCGTCACCACCTTCTATACCGGGGCGCTGGTGCTGGCGTATTTCCTGAGCGAACACGTGGGGCTGCGGTTGCCGCTGCGCGGGTGAGGCCCGCGGCGGGCCGCTGCTGACCGGCTTTTCGCGGGGATTCCCCGTCGGCCTGAAGACCGGCCTAGAGGTTTTGCGCGCCGAACGTATCGCACTGCTTCAGATCGCCGCTGTCGAACCCCTGCCGGAACCAGCGCATGCGCTGCGCGCTGCTGCCGTGGGTGAAGCTGTCCGGCACCACCACGCCGCGCGACTGCTGCTGCAGGCGGTCGTCGCCGATCGCGCTGGCGGTGTTGAGGGCCTGCTCGACGTCGCCACGGTCCAGCCACTGGTGACGCTGCTGCGCCTGGTTGGCCCAGACTCCGGCCAGGCAGTCGGCCTGCAGCTCCAGCCGCACCGACAGGCCGCTGGCGCCGCGGCTGTCGCCGCTGGCGGCCTCGACCTTGCGCGAGATGCCCAGCAGGTTCTGCACGTGGTGGCCTACCTCGTGGGCGATGACGTAGGCCTGGGCGAAGTCGCCGCCGCCGCCGAGGCGCTGGCGCATCTCGTCGAAGAACGACAGGTCGAGGTAGACGCGCTGGTCGCCCGGGCAGTAGAACGGCCCCGAGGCCGAGGTGGCGCCGCCGCAGGCCGACTGCACGGCGCCGCTGTATAGCACCAGGTGCGGCGGCACGTAGCTGCGGCCGGCGCCCTGGAAGATCGCGCCCCAGGTATCCTCGGTGTCGCCGAGGATGGCGCGGACGAAGTCCACCCCCGGATCGTTCGGATTGGCGGGCGCCGAGGTCTGCGACTGCGGCAGCCCCTGCTCCACCTGGCTGACCAGGCCCAGCATGGTCAGCGGATTGGTGCCGGTGACCCAGCTCAGCAGCAGCGCGATCACCACGCCGCCGATGCCGATGTGCGGCAAGCCGATGCCGCCGCGCCGGTCTTCCACGTTTTCGCTGCGTCTTGCGTCGCCCCAGCGCATGGTCCGCTCTCCCTCCGTGGTATGCCGCCGATTGTAGCGCCGCGCGCAACTGCGCGAAGCTGCTGCCGCGACGCCCTAGGCCGCGGCTTCGGCGGTGCGCGAAGGCGCGCCCTCCGGGCCGGCGAGGAACTCCGCCGCGAACGCGGAATAGCGATCCGCGTCGATCGCCGCGCGGATGTGCTTCATCAGGCCCAGGTAGTAGTGCAGGTTGTGGACGGTGTTGAGCCGCGCGCCGAGGATTTCGTCGCAGCGGTCCAGGTGGTGCAGGTAGGCGCGGGAATAATTGGCGCAGGTGTAGCAGGCGCAGGCCGGATCGAGCGGCCCGGCGTCGTCGCGGTGGCGCGCATTGCGGATCTTGATCACGCCCTCGGAAGTGAACAGGTGGCCGTTGCGGGCATTGCGCGTCGGCATGACGCAGTCGAACAGGTCGATGCCGCGCGCCACCGCCTGCACCAGGTCGCGCGGCGTGCCCACCCCCATGACGTAGCGCGGCCGGTCGGCCGGCAGCTCCGCGGCGATGCCGTCCAGCACCTTGAGCCGCTCCGCTTCCGGCTCGCCCACCGACAGGCCGCCCAGCGCATAGCCGTCGAAGCCGATCTCGGCCAGCCGCGCCAGCGACTCCTTGCGCAGTTCCAGGTGCATGCCGCCCTGCACGATGCCGAACAGCGCGCCGCCGGCCCCGGCATGGGCGGCCTTGCAGCGCGCGCCCCAGCGGGCCGACAGGCGCAGCGACTCCGCCGCCTGCTCGGGGGTGGCCGGGTACGGGGTGCACTCGTCGAACTGCATGATGATGTCGCTGCCCAGGGCCAGCTGCACTTCGATCGAGCGCTCCGGCGTGAGCATGATGCGGTCGCCGTTGATCGGCGAGGCGAACTCCACGCCCTGCTCCGACAGCTTGCGCAGCTCCGCCAGGCTCCACACCTGGAAGCCGCCGGAGTCGGTCAGGATCGGCCCGTCCCAATGCATGAAGCGGTGCAGGCCGCCGAGCCGCCGGATGATCTGCTCGCCCGGTCGCAGCATCAGGTGGAAGGTGTTGCCGAGGATGATCTGCGCGCCGGCGGCCTTCAGCTCTTCCGGCGTCATCGCCTTGACCGTGCCGTAGGTGCCCACCGGCATGAACTGCGGCGTGTCGATCAGGCCGCGCTCGAAGGCGATGCGGCCGCGGCGGGCGCCGCCGGAACTGGAGAGGAGCTGGTATTTCAAGGCGAAGCTGCCGCGGCAAATCCGGGCGCAAGTATGCCCGATCAGGCGGGCATTGACTCGCAGCGCCAGGCCCGCCGCCGGCCCGGCTGCCCGCCCCTTGCCGCGCCCTGCGCTTGCGCGCCGGCGCGCAAGCGCGGCAGCGGCCGGAATCCGTATACTCGGAAACCGCGCAGGACGCACGCCCTGCCAACCGTTGGAGACCCATGCGCCTGATCCCGATCTGTCTCGCCGCGATGCTGCTGACCGGATGCGCCAGCGATCGTGTCAGCAAGTGCAGCACCCTGGCCGGCCCCGGGTGGACCCCGCTGGACCGTCCCCCGCCCAACGCCGGCCAGCTGCTGGCGCTGGAGAACCTGCCGGCCGACCGCGACCTGGTATGGCTGGCCAAGGGCCAGGACCGCCTGATGATGTGCGACTACGCCCGCGGCCTGACCAGTCCGGGCTGCGGCGGCTCCACCGCCTTCGAATTCCAGCAGAAGGGCGAGCGCTGGGTCTCGCGCGGGCAGATCAACGACTTCTGCGAAACCGGCCCCGACTGAAACCAGCGATGAACCCGGTCGCTCTCCACTACCGTCCGCCCGCGCCGCTGTCGGCCTACGTCGACCTGTTCTGGTACTACACGGGATTCGCCCGCGGCCACGCCAAGGAGCGCCTGCTGCCGACCGGCACCACCGAACTGGTGATCAACCTGCACGAGGACGAAGTCCGCACCTACGACCCGGACCATTTCGAGCGCTGCTTCCGCCATCCCGGCAGCGTGGTGGTGGGCGTGCACAACCGCTACTTCGTGCTCGACACCGAGGAGCAGGCCAACGTCATCGGCATCCACTTCAGGCCCGGCGGCGCCTTCCCCTTCCTGGCGCCGCCGGCCGACGACTTCCGCAACGCCCACGTCGACCTCGAGGCCGTCTGGGGCCCGGAAGCGCGGCACCTGCGCGAGCGGCTGCTCGCCGCGGCGACGCCGGAGGGCAAATTCGCGGTCCTGGAGAAAGCGCTGCTGGCGCGGCTCGGCCGCGCGTCCGGGCCGCATGGCGCGGTGCTGCACGCCCTGCGCAGCATCGACGGCGCGCCGCACCTGCATACCATCGGCCGGCTCACCGAGCGCCTCGGACTCAGCCCCAAGCGCTTCATCCAGCTGTTCGCGCAGCAGGTCGGCCTGACGCCCAAGGTGTACTGCCGGGTCCAGCGCTTCCAGCGGGTGATCCTGGGCCTGCAGCGGCAGCAGCGCATCGACTGGGCCGGCGTCGCCGCCGGCGGCGGCTACTACGACCAGGCCCACTTCATCCGCGATTTCCGCGCGTTCTCCGGCCTCACTCCCGGCGCCTATGCCAGCCAGCGCGGCGAGTACCTGAACCACGTGCCGATCCGCTGAAACGGCGGCAAATTTTTACAATCCAGGCACCCCGCCGGCGGCGACAATCGCCGGCATCGCACCCGGAGTCCGTCATGCCCAAGCAGAAAGTCCGCCCCAACCTGGCGCCCTACCTGAGCTGCAGCAACGCCGCCGCCGCGCTCGACTTCTACCGCAAGGCCTTCGACGCCGCCGAGATCATGCGCTGGGTCGATCCCGACAACGGTCGCATCGGCCACGCCGAGTTGCGCATCGGCGACTGCCGCTTCTACCTCGCCGACGAGTATCCGCAGACCGGCGAGCTGGGGGTGTGCAGCCCGCTGTCCCTGGGCGGCAGTTCCTTCCATTTCTGGCTCACCGTCGACAACGTCGAAGCGGTCACCGACCAGGCCGTCGCCGCCGGCGCCACCCTGCTGCGCGCGGTGGAGCAGTCGGCGCAGGACGGCCGCCGCAGCCGCCTGCGCGACCCCGCCGGGCACGTCTGGACCGTGTCCAGTCACTAGTGGATGATCCGCCCATGATCCGGTGCCGCCCTCCTGACAGCAGGCTGTCAGCGGCGGCCGGTCGCCCTGGCCCGCCTTCGTAAGACCGCAAGAATCGACATGTCCGAACCGCAGACCCCCATCACCGGCCGGCGCCGCCAGGCGGCCGTGGCCTTCATCTTCGTCACCATCGTGCTCGACGTGCTGGGCTTCGGCATCATCATCCCGGTGTTGCCCAAGCTGGTGCAGCAGATGATGGGCGGCGACCCGGCCCAGGGCGCGCGGATGTACGGCGTCTTCGTCAGCGTGTGGGCGCTGATGCAGTTCTTCTTCTCGCCGCTGCTCGGCGCCATCTCGGACCGCTACGGCCGCCGCCGCGTGATCCTGATCTCCTGCTTCGGCCTGGGCATGGACTACATCGTCATGGCGCTGGCGCCCACGGTGTGGTGGCTGCTGCTGGGGCGCATCATTTCCGGCATCTGCGCCTCCAGCTTCAGCACCGCCAGCGCCTACATCGCCGACGTTTCGCCGCCGGAGAAGCGCGCCGCCGCGTTCGGCATGATGGGCGCCGCCTTCGGCGTCGGCTTCGTGCTGGGCCCGGGCCTGGGCGGCCTGCTCGGCGACATCGACCCGCGCCTGCCGTTCTGGGGCTCCGCGGTGTTGGCCCTGCTCAGCGCCACCTACGGCTACTTCCTGCTGCCGGAATCGCTACCGCCGGGAAAGCGCGACAGCTTCGCCTGGAGCAGGGCCAACCCGGTCGGCTCCTTCAACCTGCTGCGCTCGCACCCGGAGCTGCTGGGCCTGGCCGGCGTGCAGTTCCTGTTCCAGATGGCGCACTACGTGCTGCCCAGCATGTACGTGCTGTACACCACCTACCGCTACGGCTGGGACGCCAAGACCGTCGGCCTCACCCTGGCCGGCGTGGGCGTGCTCAGCATCATCGTGCAGGGCGGCCTGGTGAAGCCGGCGATCAGGGCCCTGGGCGAGCGCGGCGCCTTGCAGCTCGGCCTGGTGTTCGGCATCGCCGGCTTCACCGGCTTCGCGCTGGCGCCGACCGCGTTCTGGATGTGGGCGGCGCTGCCGGTATTCGCCTTGTGGGGGCTGCTCGGCCCCGGCCTGCAGAGCCTGATGTCCAAGCGCGTGGCGCCCTACGAGCAGGGCAAGCTGCAGGGCGCCAACGGCAGCATCACCAGCATTGCCGGGCTGGTGGCGCCGGCCCTGTTCACCCAGTCCTTCGCCTACTTCATCGACAAGTCGCACGCCTGGACCCTGCCGGGCGCTCCGTTCTTCCTCGCCGCGGGCCTGCTGCTGCTGGCCCTGCTGCTGGCGGTCCAGGTGCTGCGGCGGGCACAGCCGCTGCCCGAACCGGCCACCTGAAGGTTCCCGCCGGGACTAAGAGGTACTCCCAGCCCCCATTGACGGCGCCGCCCGGCGCCGCGAAGCTGTAGCGCGGCTCTTTCAACCAGATCGGTCATGCACGGACCTTCCTCCCCAGTCGGTGCGGCGTGCGGCTGCATCATCGACAGCGGCTTCCGGCCGCATCCGCTGCTGCGCAACTGCCATGTCCAGACCCTTTATCCCAGCCTGATGCGGCCGCTGCCGCCGCTGGACATCCGGCGCGAGCGGCTGGAGCTGCCGGACGGCGACTTTGTCGACCTGGGCTGGAGCGGCGACGGCCGCGGCCCCATCGCCGTCCTGCTGCATGGCCTCACCGGCGGCTTCGAGTCCAAGTACCTGCGCGGCACGGCGCAGCGCCTGGTCGCGCGCGGCTGGCGCACCGTCGCCCTGCAGCTGCGCGGCAGCGGCCCGGACACCAACCGCCTGCCGCGCTGCTACAACCACGGCGACACCGAGGATTTCCATACCCTGTGCGCCGAGCTGCGCCGGCGCGAGCCGCGGACGCCGCTGTACGCGGCGGGCTGGTCGATGGGCGCCAACATCCTGCTCAAGGCGCTGGGCGAAACCGGCGGGCAGTCGCCGCTCGAGGCCGCGGTGGCGGCGTGCGCCCCGTTCCAGCTCGAGCCCTGCGCCGAACGCCTGCGCCGCGGCTTCCCGCGCGTCTACCAGCGCCACCTGCTGGGCAACCTCGCCACGATCCTGCGCCGCAAGCACGGCCCGGTGCCGGTGCTGCCGGCGGCGGACCTGGAGGCGGCGCTGGGCGCGGCGGATTTCCTCGTCTTCGACGACGCCTACACCGCGCCGGTCAACGGCTACGCCAACGCGCGCGACTACTACAGCCGCGCGTCCTGCGGCCAGTTCCTCCGCCACATCCGTCGCCCCACCCTGATCGTCAATGCGCTGGACGATCCCTTCATGGTGCCGGAGATCGTGCCCACGGCGGAGCAGCTGGCGCCGGCGGTGACGCTGGAACTGGCGCGGCACGGCGGCCACATCGGCTTCGTCGCTGCCGGCCGCGGCGGCAGGCCGGAATACTGGCTGGATGGAAGAATGGCCGACTACCTGCTGGAGGCGCAGGCCGCGGGCCGCAGCGCTTCCTTGCAGGCGGGCACGCCGGCCGGCACGCGCAGCCAGTCGGAGAGCCGGCCCGCAGCCATCGGAACCAGGGCCTGTTAACGCTATTTCGATCGCTGGGCAAGCCTGTTTTGGCGCATTGCCACGTGGCTCCCATCCGTGTCGGTCGCGCCTTGCACTGCGCCAAAACAGACCCTTCGCAGCGATCGATATAGCGTTAACAGGCCCCGGCTGCCGCCCGCCGCGGCAAGAACATCGCGTCCCCGTAGCTGAAGAAGCGATAGCGTGCCTGCACCGCGTGGCGGTAGGCCGCCATCACCCGCTCGTAACCGCCGAACGCCGAGACCAGCATCAGCAGCGTGCTCTCCGGCAGGTGGAAATTGGTCAGCAACGCATCCACCACCTTGAAGCGATAACCCGGCGTGATGAACAGCCGGGTCTCGCCGTCGAAGGCGTGGCAGCGCCCATCGTCGGTGGCGGCCGACTCCAGTGCGCGCACCACCGTGGTGCCCACCGCCACCACCCGCCCGCCGCGCTCCCGCGCCGCGTTGACCCGCCTGGCCAGGTCTTCACTGACGCTGATGCGCTCGGCGTGCATCTTGTGCTCGTCCAGGGCGTCGACCCGCACCGGCTGGAAGGTGCCGGCGCCGACATGCAGGGTGACGAAGCCCTGGTCCACGCCGCGGGCCGCGACCGCCTGCAGCAGCGCCTCGTCGAAGTGCAGCCCGGCGGTGGGCGCGGCCACCGCGCCCGGCACCCGTGCGAACACCGTCTGGTAGCGCTCGAGGTCCTCGCCGCCGGGCGCATGCTCGATGTAGGGCGGCAACGGCAGTTCGCCGTGCTGCTCCAGGTCCGCCTGCAGGTCGTCGGTCTCGAAGTCGAGCTTGTAGAACTCGCCCTCGCGCCCCTCCACCTTGGCCGTCATCGACTGCTCGGCCAGCAGCAGCCTGGAGCCGGGCCTGGGCGGCTTGCTGGCGCGCACCTGCGCCAGCGCGCGCCTGGCATCCAGCATGCGCTCGATCAGCACCTCCACCTGCCCGCCGCTGTCCTTGATCCCGCGCAGCCGCGCCGGAATCACCTTGGCGTCGTTGAACACCAGCAGGTCGCCGGCCTGCAGCAGCCCGGCGAAGTCCGTCATCTGCCGGTCCGCCAGCGTGCCCTGCGGCTCCAGGTACAGCAGCCGGCTGGCGCTGCGCCGCCCGGCCGGCTGCTGTGCGATCAGTTCGGGGGGGAGGTCGTAGTTGAAATCGGAGCGGAGCATGGTGCGCGATTTTACCCGCGCGCCGCCGCCGATGCGCCGGCGATCGGCCAGGCCCCGGCGGCCGCCGGGTGCTACACGCGGCTAACGGCGCGCGCCCAGCTTTGCCGGTGCGTTGCGTATCCGCCGCAGGCGGGCGTAGCCGACCAGCATTCCCGCCTGTTCATCCCACAGGTGCAGGCCCATGGATTTGAGGCTGGAGCGCAAGGTGAGCGGGCGGACCTGCGAGAACAGGGCGTCCGCCTCGTGGCACTCCTGCAGGCGATAGTTCGGGATCCGCGCGCTGAGATGATGGATGTGGTGAAAGCCGATGTTGCCGGAGAACCATTGCAGGATCGCCGGCAGCTTGTAGTACGAGCTTCCCCGCAGGGCGGCGGCGCTGTATTCCCAGCGGTCCTGCCGCTGCCAGTACGCGCCTTCGAACTGGTGCTGCACATAGAACAGCCAGATTCCGGCGGCGCCGCCCACGGTGGTTTCGATCGCCTTGATGAGCAGGTAGTCGGCCGGGCCGAAAATCCGGCAGAAGCCGATGGTCACCAGCAGGATGGCGAAGTTGGTCCACCAAACCGACTGACGCACCCGCAGGCTGGCCTTGGCGGAAGGGAAGCGCTGGATCACGGCGAAAAACAACAGGGGCGCGATGCCGAACAGCACTGCGGGATTGCGCGCCAGCCGGTACGCGAAGCGCTTCCAGCGCGATGCCTCCAGGTACTCCTGTACCGTCATGGTCCAGACGTCGCCCGTGCCGCGCTTGTCGAGATGGCCGGCGGTGCTGTGGTGGCCCGCATGCTCCCACCGCCATTGGTGATACGGCGTCAGGGTCAGCACCCCTGCGACGAAGCCGGTGACGTCGTTGGCGGCGCGCGAGCGGAAGTAGGAGCCGTGTCCGCAGTCGTGGAAGATGATGAACACGCGCACCAGCAAGGCGCCGGCCAGCGCGGCCAGCGGCGCCGTGATCCACCAGGACACGGCGAGGCTGAAATACATGGCGCACCACACCAGCCCATAGGGAACGAGGGTGCTGGCGATCTGCCAGGCGGCCCTTATGTTCGAGGCGCGCTGGAAAGCGGTGATGCTTTGCCGCCAGCCCCGGTTGTCGTCGCAGGGGGATGCGGCAGTGTGGTCGGACATGATCGTGGTGTTGCAGCTCGCAGTGGAGGTTACGCGAAGGCGCGCGGTCTACCCTGCGGCCGAGGAGCTGCGGCGAAGGCGTATTCCGTTCCCGGCAGGGGCGCGCTGGGGTAGTCGGCGTGGCTGCTCCGCACGGCGACCCAGTCCCTGGCGTCCAGGATCGAATGGCCGCTGCAGCCGTTATAGGGACAGCGCCGCACGCTGCCCACCTGGCGATAGGCTCCGGTGGGAAACGCGCGGGTGCAGCGGGAGCACCACAGGTACTCCGCGTGTCGTCCGTGAAACCTCTGGCGGTAGGTGAAGCCGGGCTGCGGCACGGTGTCGCCGTGCGCCGGCCGCGCGGCTGCCCTCGCGGTGCGGCCGGCATGGGCGCCGCGCCGATTGCCGGCAGCGGGCGCCATCGGCCGCTTGCTCATGTCGCCGCGGTTCCGATCCGCTCCGGGTGATCCAGGAAGAACTGCTGCACCTGGCGGTCGGCATCCTCGCGGTTGGTGCGATAGCGCAGTTGCACCAGTCCCGCCAGGAGATGGATGTTGCCGTTGACCCGGGCCAGGTCCTCGGCGGGTACCTTGCCCCACAAGGCCTTCGCGTCGGGCAGCAGGTCCTTCCACCGCAACCGGGCCAGGCGCTCGTTGGCCAGCGTGGCGGCCCTGATTTGCCGCTTCGACAGCGCATGCCGTGCGGCCGGGATCGGCTCTGCGGTCGCGCTCAAATCTCTCGGGTCGCTCATTGGTGGCCACCCCCGAGGGCGGGCCCGGCGCAAGCAGCCAGGGCAGCGTTGGAAAGCCGCAGCTGCCCTCTCAGGCGCAGCGCCAGCGCGGAGCCCAGGCGCGTCAATTCGACGGCACGGCTGTTCCGGGAAGTGATCAGATCCATGCGCCGCAGACGGCTCCTCACCGCAGCCGGGAGGGCGACACTGGCGGGATGGTGGGCCTGGGCCGCAAGCCAGAGACGATCCATGCGGGTCAACTCGCTCATTGATGTTCCTCCGTGGAACATGGGTAACGCGCGAGTGGCATTCGTTCGGGCGCCGTCCAGCATACGCCCTTGCCGCGGCGAAAGGATTCGGCCTGACGAACGGACCTCGGGACGACGCGCCCGGGCCGCCGGGCTCAATGGCTCGCGTACCCGTCGGTGCCGGCAGCACCCGGCAGGCGCGACTCCGTCGTTTCATCGGTCCACACCCTGAACGTCTTGAGCGTATTGGCGCCGAAGGCCGTGCTGATGGCGACGTCGGCGGCATCGCGGCCGCGTGCGATCAGGATGCGCCCGATGCGCGGCTGGTTGTTGCGCGCATCGAAGGTGTGCCAGGCGCCGCTGAGATAGGCTTCGAACCAGCCGGCGAAGTCCATGGGCGCATAGGGCGGAGGCATGCCGATGTCGCCCAGGTAGCCGGTGCAGTACCTCGCCGGAATGTTCATGCAGCGGCACAGGGCAATGGCCAGGTGGGCGTAGTCCCGGCAGACCCCTTTCTTCTGCTCGAAGGCCTGCAGCGCGGTCTTGGTGGAGCTGGCGTGCTCGTAACCGAACGTCAGGTGGCCATGGACGAAATCGCAGATCGCCTGCACCCGCGCCCAGCCATGCAGCGTGTTCGAGAACAGGTCCCAGGCCACCTCCGAGAGGCGGTCCGTCTCGCAATAGCGGCTGCCGAGGAGGAATACCAGCGTCTCTTCCGGCAGGTCCTGCACCTGGTGCTGGCGGGCGTTGAGGATCACCGGATCGGGCCTGCCGTGATCCCGGACGATGGCGTCCGCCGACAGCCGCAGCTGCCCGCGCGCCGCCACCAGCCGCGTGCACCAGTTGCCGAAGCCGTCGCGGTAGGACGAGACCGGCGTCGGCGGATCGGTGATCAGGTGATCGACCTGCGCCAGGTCGGACGCCCTGCTGTAGTGGATGCTCAGCGTCACGATCAGCGGCGTCGGTTGCGGAAACTCGTAGACCAGCTCATAGCCGGCACGGATGTGCATCATGGCACCTACCTCTGCGTGGCGACATCGCGGTCGCCTGGTGGGGCATGGCCTTCGGGCGCCGCGCACAGGCCCGGCTCAGTCATGGCGGTGGGAAAGTACATGTGTCGCGGCCAGCGCGAGAAGTGCCGCCAGCCGCCTGCTCCAGTGCAGCTGCGCCGGCCGGTCCGCGATGAGGTCCTGTCGCAGTTCCAGCGCGACATGCGGCAGGCCGCGGCGCTCGCCGTGCCACGGAATGGTGTAATCCGTGTCGTCCAGCGCGTAGGGCTCATTGTCACCGACCTGCGGGTACTCCTGCCGCAGAAGCGGCAGCAGTGCATGCGCCAAGCGCGCATCGTGGCGATACATTACGCCGATCTGCCAGGGCCTGCTTGTTCCATCCAGGCGGGGCGTGAAGCTGTGCACCGAAACTAGCACGGTGTCGCGTTGCCGGGCTTGGCGCCGGTCGAGAATCGCGCCTACTGCGTCGTGATACCGGTCGAAGATCTCGCTGACGCGCGCCTGCGTCTCGGCCGCATCGAGTCCGGCATTGCGCGCGATCCTGACGCTGTCGCTGAGGAGCGGGATCGAACCCGCCGTGCCCGGAGCGCGGTTGCAGTCGATCACCAGCCGCGAATAGTTCTGCATCGCCAGGCTGGCGTCGAGCGCCGAGGCCAGCAGTCCGGCCACCGCGGCCGCTCCGATGTCCCAGCCGATATGGCTGGACAGCTGCGCCTCCGTCAGGCCGAGACTGCCCAGCGCCCTGGGGATGCGCCGGCTGGCGTGGTCGCAGACCACAAGGAAGGGCGAGGCGCCCGCGGGCTCCCGCAGGCTTGCCGCCGGCGGCTCATCCGCGGTCAGCAGCCGCACGGGACCGTCCGCTGCGCTGGCGGCAGCCATCGACAGGATGGGGGAGAAACGGTTGCCGCGGCCCCGGATTCATCGCGGCATGCCGCTGCGATGAGCGCTCGCCGGATGCCGCAAGGCTTGCGCATGCCGGCAGGCTGGAGCTTGTCCGGGAATGACAACGGGGTGCTTCTGTCTGAAAGCGCCTGCCGCAAGGGGCAGGCGCTTTCAGGGTCAAGGCCAGGCCCTGACCGGAGTGTGCGATCCGCTGAGCGGAGTCGCCCGCTCAGAGAGGACGGATCTGCGTCGCCTGCATGCCCTTGGGGCCGCGAGCCGCGCGGTATTCCACGCGCTGTCCTTCAGCCAGGGTCTTGAAGCCGTCGCCCTGGATTTCCTTGAAATGGGCGAAGAGATCTTCGCCGCCGTTCGACGGCGTGATGAACCCAAAGCCCTTGGAATCGTTGAACCACTTGACCGTGCCGGTCGAAATATCACTCATGTCTGCTTTCTCTTGATGAAATCGGGCAAGCCGCCCGCCAGGCGCAAGCCATCAAGAAGGAAGCTGAGGAGATTTTTCCCCGGAGAGGGGAGCGAACCGCACCAAACGACGCCGATTGAAGGACTGCTCGAGCAGCATACACCGTGTTGCGGCACAAAGCGAACGCGGCGCCGCGATGAGCGGCCGATCGACAGGGTCCGGAGCCGGCGCGCGCGCGGGCCGCCGGAGCGGCGCTCAGCGGCGGCGGAAGCCCTGCTTCTTGTTGCCGTCCTTGCGGTCCTCGCCGACCTTGAGCAACTGGCCGCGCAGGTCTTTGCCGTTGAGTCCGGCGATGGCGGCGCGCGCCTCGTGCCCCTCCATTTCCAGCGAGCCGAAGCCGCGGCACTTGCCGGTGAAGATCTCGCAGCTCAGCTGCATGGAATGCACGCGTCCGAAGACGGCGAACAGCGCGGTGAACTCCTGCTCGGTCGTGTCCGGCGGCAGGTTGGCCACGCGCAGCTTCAGCACTACGGGCTCCCGCTGCGATGCAGGAAGGGATGATCGAGTTCCAGCGGCTCGAAATCGACCGTCGGCCGCTGGACCACGGGCAGGTCCGGCTCCGCCAGCGCCGACGCATCGATCTCGCCCGAGGCGATTTCCTGCAGAGCCAGCACCGTCGATTTGTGATCGTTCCACGGCAACCGCGCTTCCGCGCCGCGGGCGAGCTGGCGCGCGCGCTTGGCGGCGACCAAGGTGAGATCGAAGCGGCTGGGAATATGGAGGAGACAGTCCTCTACCGTGACGCGGGCCATGCGGTATGTCCGGGAGCACCGCAAGAGCACGGTCGAGCGACTATACGCGCTTTCGCTCACCTGCGCCGACGGGCTGCGCCATATTGGCGTATGCTTCTTGCGCGGGGTACGAGGCCTCGGACAGCTGTCACCGCCGCGTGCGGTTTGCGCGCGGATCGCCGGCATTGATCTGCGGGCACCATTCCACCGGGCGACGTTCCATGGCAAAGAAGTCTTCACGGCCGTCCGGGACGCCGGTCCATGGCGCCCTGCGGACCGCCGCCGGCGCTTTGACCGAGGCGCAGCTGCGCAAAATGCCGTCCTCGGCCTACATGAACGACGTGCAACTCGCCTTCTTCCGCCTGCGTCTGACCGAGATGCGCCAGGAGGTGCTGGCGCGCGAGGTCGGCGCCAGGCAGCGCCTGCATTCCAGCGAGAACCATCCCGATCCGGCCGATCGCGCAACCGCCGAGGAGGAGCATTTCCTCGACATGCGCCTGCGCGAGCGCGAGGCCAGGCTGCTCGGCAAGATCGAAGAAGCGCTGGTACGGATCGGCAGCCGCGACTACGGCTATTGCAGCCAGACCGGCGAGCCCATCGGCATCCCCCGCCTGCTGGTGCGCCCCACCGCTTCGGTGTGCGTCGACGTGAAAGACCGGCAGGAGCGGCTCGCACAGCAGCGCGGCTAGCGCTGGCGGCCGGCCCGCAACGAATGCTTGTGACCAACAGGATCCATTTACCCATGTACCGCACGCGCCGCATGCGTGGTATCGACGGCAACTTCTATCCACCCGGTTCGATCCTCGGGGAGGACGGGCGCTATCATCCGAAGGGTTCCTTCCAGGGTGTGGACTCCAGGTACTACCCGGAGGGATCGTTCCTCGGCGCCGACGGCAAGTACCACCCCAAGGGACATGTGATGTTCGAGGACGGGATCTACCGCCCGCGCGGCCACTTCCTCGGCGTGGACGGCAAGTACTACGCGGCGAACTCCTTCCTCGGCGAGGACGGCCTCTACCATCCGCCGGGATCGTTCCTGGGCCAGGACGGCAAGTACCACCCGCGCGGCTGCTTTCGCGGCGAGGACGGCCGTTATCACTATCCCGGCTCGTTCCTCGGCAGCGACGGCAAGTACCACCTGGAAGATGCGCGGCGGCTCGACAACGGCGAGTACCAGGTCGCCCCGGGGCGCATGCAGGACGAGCGGCGCAACCAGGAGGGCGTGGATTGCTGAGCTCCGCCGCCGTGAACAGGCGCCTCATGTACCTGGAGGGCCAGTCGCAGGCGGTCGGCGGCCGCGGCCGCATCGGCTGGGTGGAGCGCTCTACCGCGTGCCAGGTGTATCGCTATGACGGCAGGGTGCTGCGGAAATCGGCGGCGGGCCGTTACAACTGCTTCGACGCCGGCTCCGGCGAACGCTATCTGGTGGCCGAGCCGAAGGCCAACGGCTCGGACAAGCTTTTCGGCGGCGTTGTCGACATCGACGAGGATGCTCGGGAGGAGTACTGGCTGCGTATCCGCAACCGCCCGGATTGCCTGGCTTTTCCTTCGTTCCAGGCTGAGTCCCGGCGTGGGAAATAGCGCCGGACGGATCGGTACGCTCGGGGCCCGAACGGTCATCCCTTCCTGCAGCGGGCGGCCTGCAATGGCTTTCTTCGAGCAGGGCCGCCAGTGGCCGAACTTGCCGGCGTTTTCCGCGGTCCTACGTTATCTACCAGCATGGCTCGGACACAGCGTCATGAATGAGCACATCGAAACGAGCCGCGTCCTCCTGCCATGAACCACTGGGCGCTGCTCCTGCAGCATCTGCCCGCGCCGGTCTATTTGTGTGACGTGAATGGCTACATCGTCGACTGCAACCAGGCGGCGATCGAACTCTGGGGGCGCACCCCGGAACTGAGCCGTGAGCGGTGGCAGGGCGCCCACCGCCTGTACCAGGCCGACGGCGAGGATCTGCCGCTGGATCGCAGCCCCACCGCATTCGCACTGCGCAGCGGCAAGCCGATCCATGACGCTGAACTGATCATGGAGCGGCCCGACGGCAGCCGCCGGATCGTCCGGGTCAACCCCCGGCCCATCTTCGACGAATCGGGAAAGCTGCTGGGCGCTGTCGACCTGATGCTGGATGCGACCGCTTTCAAGGAAGCGGACCATGCCCGGGCCCGGCTGGCGGCGATCGTGGAGTCTTCCGAGGACGCCATCGTCAGCAAGAACCTCGACGGCATCATCCAGACCTGGAACCGCGGCGCGGAGCGCCTGTTCGGATACAGCGCGGCGGAGGCCATCGGCCACCCCATCACCATCCTCATCCCCGAGGATCGGCTGGAAGAGGAGCCGCGAGTCCTGGCGCGCATCCGCAACGGCCAGCTGGTCGAGCACTTTGAAACCATCCGCCGCCGCAAGGATGGCAGCCCGATCCACATCGGCCTCACCATTTCGCCGATCCGGGATCGCACCGGAACCATCGTCGGAGCCAGCAAGATCGCCCGCGACATCGGCGACCGCGTCCGTTCCGAGCAGGCTTTGCGCGAGGCGGATCGCAGGAAGGACGAGTTCATCGCCACCATGGCGCACGAGCTGCGCAATCCGCTGGCGCCCCTGGCGGCCTCCCTGCAGCTGATCGAGATGGGCGGCTACGACAAGCCGGTGTCGCGCAGCACCTGCGAAAGGATGCAGCGCCAGGTCAGGCACCTCACCCGCCTGGTGGAAGACTTGCTCGACCTTTCGCGCCTGACGCACGGCAAGGTCGAACTGAGGCGGGAATCCCTCGCCGTGGGCGACGTCGTCAACGACGCGGTCGAGATCGCCGGTCCCCGGATCGAGGCGAAGGGCCATCGCCTGGAACTGCTGGTGCGGCCCGGCCTGCGCGTTCACGGCGACGGCACGCGCCTGGTCCAGGTCCTGGCCAATCTGCTCAACAACGCCTGCAAGTTCACGCCCGCCTCGGGGCATATCCGGGTGCTGGTCGATGGCCAGGAGGGGATGGCGCGCATCCGGGTCGTCGACAACGGCATCGGCATCGCCGCGGAGCACCAGGACTCCGTGTTCGAAATGTTCGGGCGCGTCCGCGGCGGCGCCGGCGCGGAGGGCGGCATGGGCATCGGTCTGTCCCTGGCCCGGTACCTGGTGGAACTGCATGGCGGCACCATCCGCCTGTTCAGCGAAGGGCCCGGCGCGGGCACCGAGGTCATGGTGATGCTGCCGCTGGAGCCCGGGTCGCGCGAGGCCGCTGCGCCGGGGCACCCCGGCTCGATCAAGCCTGATCCGGGCTTACACCGCATCCTCATCGTCGACGACAACGAAGATGCCGCGGCCTCGCTACAGATGCTGTTCCGCACCGTCGGGCATGAAGTGGCAGTGGTCCATTGCGGCCATGATGCGCTCACCCGCGGGGCGGAGTTCCTGCCGGACACCCTGCTGCTCGACATCGGGCTGCCGGACATCTCGGGCAATGACGTCGCCGTGCGCATCCGGCTGACCGACTGGGGCAAGGCCGCGCTGCTGATCGCCGTTACGGGTTGGGGGGACGCCAAGGACCGCCAGAGGACCACTGCGGCGGGATTCGATCATCACCTGGTCAAGCCGGTGGATTTCGACGTCCTGGAGCGCCTGATCATCGGCCCTGCCGCGACGCGGCACTGAGGGCCGGCGACGAGACTCGACCGGTCGCCGGCACCCCGCGGCGGCGCTAGTGGTCGGTGAGGATCATCAGGACATCGGCATACCAGGCGCAGTTCAGCGCCAGCGCGTCATCCTGCGCCTTGTCGCGGTCCGCCATGTCGACCCGGGCGGAATGTATGCCGAGCAGGCGCCAGGGCAGAGCCGCCGCATCGTGGCGCGGCGCCGGCCCGCGCATCAGCACCGGCGCGCCGCTGGTGCCGCGGTGGGTGCGCGCGTCGGTGAGGAAGTAGCCCTGGCCCTGGAAGCGGATGCCGAACGAGGACGCCATCGCCGCCTGGCGCGCCACCGGCAGGTGGTGCAGCGTGTCGTGGAAGCCCAGCGGAAACCCGAGGATCGACAGCGGCGTGCCGAGTTCGACATTCGCGCTCTGCGCCTGCAGATGGGCCGGGGTGAAGGCGTGCAGCACGCGGGACGGCGGCAGCGCGGCGCGATCCAGCTCGATCACCGCCACGTCGATCTCGCCGCCGCTGTCGGTGGCCACGCGCATCAGGCTTTTGCCGTTGCGGTAGAGCGGAACCGAGAAGCCGACGGTGCGGGTCAGGTCCACCGCGTCGACGTGCAGCTCGATTTCGACGCGATCGGGGAAATGCCCGCTGGGCTCGTCGATCAGCACGTGGCGGCTCGTCACCAGATATTGGCGCCGATCGCGCTCGAAGAAGAATCCGCTGGCGTTGGTCAGCGGCCGCTGGCCGTCGAACGTGCCGATGCGGGCGGCGGTGAATAGCAGGGCTTCGGCCATTGGCGCATGGTACAGACAATGCGCGGTGCGCATGCGGCATTCACGCAGCGCCGCCCTGTCCCCAAGCGAACCTGCGGCGGGATGAAGCTCGGGAGAAGGTGGTTTCCCGGACTGCCGGGGAGACTGCTGGTGCCTAAGGAGAGACTCGAACTCTCACGAGGGGTTGCCTCGGCGGATTTTGAGTCCGCTGCGTCTACCGATTCCGCCACTCAGGCCTGTGAAAAGTTCCGCGATTATACCGGGTGCGACTGCCGAACGGTTTGGCAAGCGCGCAGTCAAAACGGAGGAAGCACCAGGGAAGCTCAGGAGACAGGATGTCGAAGCGGCGGCCAAGGCTGGAGGGTGGGCGCGTGTCCCTCATGTCGCTTCCTGCGCTGCTGCCGAAATGGCGGGCGGCCGGCACGGCGAATCAGGTCTCCACGGCGGTGTCGCGCCTGCCGGCCGGCGGCCTGTGGTCGACGGCACGGCTGCGCTGGGGCCGGCGCGCCCGAACCGTTACCGCGGTGCTGGCGGTCGGCGTGGCCGCCGGCGGCCTGGTGGCGGCGGAAATGCGGACTTCCCTGTTCAGCGCGCTGCTGCTGCCGCCGCTGGCGCGCGGCATGACCAGCACCATGGCGCCCGGCCCCAGCCCCGACGCTGTCCGCGCGGCCGGGCCCTATGACCGGCGCCTGGGCTATGCCGACCTGCCGCGCTTCATCGACGCGCTGCGGGCGCGCGGCTGGATGGTGAGCGCGCAGGCGCGGCCCTCGCCGTCCCTGCTGGCCTGGACCCGGGCCGGCGGCTACGCCATTTATTCGGAGAAGACCTCGACCGGGCTGCGCCTGCTGGACCGCAACGGCGCCCCCCTGTACGAGACGCATTTCCCGCAGCAGGCCTTCGGTTCGCCCGATGCCATTCCGCCGCTGCTGGTACGCACCCTGCTGCAGATCGAGGACCAGCACCTACTCGACCCGGAGCGGCCGCGGCGCAACCCCGCGGTGGACTGGCCACGCTTCCTGCGGGCCATCGCCGGCCAGGTCCTGCGCGCCGGCGGCTCGCACGTCAACGAGGGTGGCGGCAGCACCCTGGCGACGCAGATCGAGAAGTTCCGCCATTCGCCCGAGGGACGCACCGAGGGCTACGCCGAAAAGCTGCGCCAGATGGCCAGCGCCAGCCTGCGCGCCTACGCCGGCGGCGGCGACACCACCGCGGCGCGGCGCCGGCTGGTCGCCACCTACCTGGACTCGGTGCCGCTGGCCTCGCGCCCCGGTTACGGCGAGGTGATCGGCCTGGGCGACGGCCTGTGGGCCAACTACGGCATGGACCTGCGCCAGGTGCGCGAGGACCTGGAAATCCCCGAGGACGATGCGGCGCGCCGCGCCCGGCTGGCCGACACCTACAAGCACGTGCTGAGCCTGCTGCTGGCCGAGCGCCGCCCCAGCTTCTACCTCAACGCCCGCCACGACCGGCTGGAGACTCTCACCGACGGCTACCTGCGCCTGCTCTGCGCCCAGGGCGTGATCGGGCCGCAGCTGCGCGACGCGGCGCTGCAGGTGCAGCTGCGCTTCCTGCCCGAGGCGCCGCCGCCGCAGGCGGTGGACTATGCCGGGCGCAAGAGCGTGGACGTGCTGCGGCGCGAGCTGCTGGCGCAGCTGTCGGTGCCCGGCTACAACAGCCTCGACCGCCTCGATCTCTCGGTGCGCTCGACCATCGACCAGCAGGCGCAGCGGCGCGTCGCCGCGACGCTGCAGCGCCTGTCCGATCCGGCCTACGCCGCTTCCCTGGGGCTGGTCGGCACCGAGCTGCTGCCGGCCAAGGGGCTCGACCACGTGGTGTACAGCGTGCTGCTCTACGAGCGCGGCGCTTCCGCCAACGCGCTGCGCGTGCACGCCGACAGCCTCGACCAGCCGTTCGACATCAATTCCGGCGCCAAGCTGATGCTCGGCTCCACCGCCAAGCTGCGCACCCTCATCACCTATCTCGACATCGTGGTGGAGCTGCGCGAGCGACTGCGGCAGCGGCCCAGGGCCGAGCTGGCCGCGCTGGCGCGGCACGCCGACGATCCGCTGACGCAGTGGGCCGCAGGCTACCTGGGGCATGCGCCGGACGCGGCGCTGCGGCCGATGCTGGACGCGGCGATGCTGCGGCGTTACTCGGCCAGCCCCCACCGCAGCTTCTTCACCGGCGGCGGCGCCCACGTCTTCCACAACTTCAAGAAATTCGAGGACGCGGAGAACCCGACGGTGCAGGACGCGCTGGAGCGCTCGATCAACCTCGCCTTCATCCGCCTGATGCGCGACATCACCCGCTACTACATCGCGCAGGAGGGCGACACGGTGCGGCGCCTGCTCGCCGACAGCGACGATCCGGCGCGGCAGGACTACCTGCGGCAGTTCGCCGACCAGGAGGGCCGCCAGTACCTCGGCCGCTACTACGAGGATTACGCCGGCCTGGCGCCGCGCGACGCGCTGGAGCAGCTGGCCGATCACGCCCGCCAGAATCCGCAGGCGCTGGTGACGGTGTTCCTGGCGACCCGGCCGGAGGCCTCGCCGCAGGAGCTGGCGCAGTTCCTGAAGGAGCGGCTGCCGGGGCACCTGCCCGCGCCGCGCAAGCTGGCCAGCCTCTACGCGGAGTGCCAGTCCGGACGGCTGACCCTGTCCGACCAGGGCTATCTCGCCGGCGTGCACCCGCTGGAGATCTGGCTGGTCGGCTGGCTGCGCAACCATCCGGACGCCTCGCGCACCGACACCCTGCGCGCCGGCACGCTGGCGCGGCAGCAGGCTTACGACTGGCTGTTCCGCACGCGCCATCCGGAGCGGCAGAACGAGCGCATCGGCATTCTGCTCGAGCAGCTGGCATTCGAGCGCATCGCCGACGACTGGCACCGCCAGGGCTACCCGTTCCGCCAGCTGGTGCCTTCGCTGGCCACCGCCATCGGCAGCTCCGGCGACCGGCCCGACGCCCTGGCCGATCTGGTCGGCATCATCGCCGCCGGCGGCCAGCGCCTGCCCGCGGTGGATACCACCGCGCTGCGCTTCGCGGCAGGCACGCCTTACCAGACCGAGCTGCAGCGCACTCCGGCCGCCGCCGAGCGCGTGCTCGATCCGGAGGTGGCCGACGTGGTCCGCGGGGCGCTGCAGGGTGTGGTCGAGCGCGGCACGGCGCAGCGCCTCAAAGGCGGCTACACCGCCGCCGACGGCACGCCGCTGTTCGCCGGCGGCAAGACCGGCACCGGCGACAACCGCTACGAGACCTACGGCAGCGGCCACCGCCTGCTGCAATCCACCGCCGTCAACCGCAGCGCCACCTTCGCTTTCATGCTCGGAGAGCGCTGGTTCGGCGTGGTGACGGTGTACGTGCCGGGCAAGCAGGCCGACCGTTTCCATTTCACCAGCGCGCTGGCGGTGCAGCTGCTGCGGGCCCTGCAGCCGGCGCTGGGATCGGTCATCACCGCGGCGGAGCCGGACGCGCCGGAGCGGCAGGCGGCGGCGCGGCGCGCGGCGGATCCTCCCCGGGCCTGAACGCCCCGCCCCGTCGTCGGCGGACCGCCTAGATCTGTTGCGGTCCCAGCCGCGCCACCAGGAAATCGACCAGCGCCCGCGTCCGCGCCGGCAGCCGCGTCGTCGCGGGCCACAGCAGGTGATAGGGAATCTGCGGCTGCGGCCAGTCCTGCAATACCAGCTCCAGGCGGCCCTGATCCACCGCGTCGCGCACCTGGTAGAGCAGGCCGCGCCCGATGCCCATGCCCTGGATCGCCGCCTCGCAGCAGGCGGCGATGCTGTCGGCGCGGAAGCGGCCGTCGACCCGCACCGCCAGCGCCCTGCCGGCCGCTGAAGCGCCAGGTTTCGGCGCCCTTCACCCCGCTGCGCACGATGCAGGCGTGGCCGCGCAGCTCGCGCGGATGCTGCGGGCGTCCATGTTGCGCGAAGTAGCCGGGTGCGCCGTAGATCACGCGGCGCACGGTGCCGAGGCGGTGCTGGCGCAGCGCGCTGTCGGCCGGCTGGCCGAAGCGCAGCACCAGGTCCAGGCCCGCCGCCTGGGGATCGACCAGCTGGTCGCTGAGCAGCAGTTCCACCTTGAGCGCCGGATAGCGCGCCATGAACGCGGCCAGCGCCGGCACCAGGTGGCGCACCCCGAACTGGTTCGGCGCGCCGATGCGCAGGCTGCCGTCGATCTCCACCGCCGAAACCCTGGCCTCGCTGCGCGCGAGGTCGAGGTCGGCCAGCACGGTGCGGATGCGCGCGTAGAAGCGCTGCCCGGCGGCGGTGGGACGGCAGCTGCGCGTGGTGCGGGCGACGAGCTGCACGCCCAGCTCCTGCTCCAGGTCCGCCAGCAGGCGGCTCACCGCCTGCAGCGAGCGGCCAAGACGCCGCGCCGCGGCGGTGAGGCTGCCGCATTCGACCACCGCGACGTAGGCGGCGTAGGCATTGAATGAGGCCATCGGCGCATTCTCACGGAACTCGGGATAGTAATTCCAAGTCGCCGCCTATTCTAAAGCCTTGTGCCAGACCTCCATACTGCCGGCATTCCACCGCGGAGGAACGCCATGAAGCGATACGCCATCCTGTCGGCCGGCCTGCTGGCCTTGTCGGCCGCGCCCGCACTGCCGGCCGCGTCCGGCACGCCGGCACTCGCCGGCAGCTGGACCCTGGTGGCCGCCGATGTGCTGCATCGCGACGGCACCCGCGGCCATGACTACGGCGACGCCCCCAAGGGCCTGCTGATCATCGATGGGCAAGGCCGCTACTCGCTGCAGATCTACCGCTCCGACCGGCCGCATTACGCTTCCGGCGACCGCGCCCGCGGCACGCCGGCCGAATACCAGGCCAATGCGCTGGGCATCAGCACGCACTTCGGCACCTTGCAGGTCGATCCCGGCGTGCTGGTCTTCAACATCGACAGCGCCTCGTTTCCCAACCAGGACGGTACGCAGCAGAAGCGGCCCTACACACTGGATGGCGACGAGCTGAGCTACCGCGTGCCGGCGCGGCCCAACGGCGACGTGCCGGTGTCGGTGTGGCGCCGTCTCGGCCCGCCGTGAGCGGGTGCGCCGGAACCTGGGCCTGGTACGGCAGCGCCGGATCGCCGGGGGCCCTGCCCGGTCCGCTGCTCCGGCAGCCGTGGCGCGGGATGCGGCCAGGGGAAGCGGTTCAGGCCAGGGCGATCAACACCGTTCCGGCGCAGATCAGCGCGCCGCCGGCGAGCACCTTGGGGCTGAGCGGCTCGCCCAGCAGCAGCACGCCCAGCGCGATCGCCACCACCACGCTGAGCTTGTCGATCGGCGCCACCCGCGAGGCCGGCGCCAACTGCAGGGCGCGGTAGTAGCACAGCCAGGATGCGCCGGTGGCCAGGCCCGACAGCACCAGGAAGATCCAGGTGCGGGCGCTGGCCGCGCCCAGGCCGGTCCACTCGGCGCGCGCCTGCACCAGGCCGGCGCTGAACAGCAGGATCACCACGGTGCGGATCAGGGTGGCCAGGTTCGAGTTGATGCCGGCGACGCCGACCTTGCCGAGGATGGCGGTGAGCCCGGCGAAGCCGGCGGAGCCCAGCGCGAACAGCAGCCAGCTTTCCTTCATGGCTTCTCCCGCAACGGATGTGGCGGGAGGATGCCACGAACGCGGTCCCGGCGCGCCGCCGGGGCGCGCCGGGATGCATCCCCGCTCAAGGATACTGGTGCGTGACCTTGCCCGCGGCGTCGAGGAACTGCAACGCCGGGTTGCCGTCCGCGTCCACCACCAGCTGGGCGCGGATGTTGCCGGCCGGATCGCGCAGCTGCAGCGCGGTGGAGTTGTCGGCCTGGCGGCCGAAGAAGGCGCGGCGCGCGCCCAGCGGATGGCTTTGCAGGAACTGCTGCACCTGCGCCTGCTGCTGGTCCGGCGGCAGGTTCTTGATGCGGTCGAGCAGCTGCAGGTATTCCTCGATCGACCAGGTCGGCTGGTCGAGGAAGGCCAGCGCCTGGCCGGTCGCGGTGCCGCTGTCCTCCGCGTCCAGGGTCAGGATCTGGTCCTGGTCGTAGCGGTCGAAGCTGAGATGGCCGAAGCGGCTGATGGTGCCGTCGCCGGCCTTGCGCCCGCCGAAGATGAGGCCGCCGCTCTCGGTTTCGTCGCCGTCGTAGAACAGCATGCCGGCGGTGGCGTTGGCCTTGCGCCCTTCGTCGGCGTACTCGTGGCCGTGCACGATGATTCCCGGCAGCCGCCGGTTGTTGGAGATGGCCATGCGCAAGGTGCCATCCGGCTCGACGATGTTGATGCGCTCGACGTCGATGGCGTCGAACTTCGGATGGCGCTCCGGCGCAGCGAAACCGCTGAGCAGCGCCGCCACCACCGCCACCGTCAGCACGCCCGAATAGACCACCAGGAACCGCTGTCCCTTGTTGCCGTTCATCCCTGTACTCCTTCCCTGGAGCCCACCCGTTGCGGGCGGAAAAATGCTACTCCCCGGTACGCGAGCTGCAGCCACGGTTCGTCCCACGGCCGTCACAAAATGCGCGGAACGGCCGGCGCGCCGGCGGCAGCCTACGAGGGCGGCGCCGTGATGGCGCGGCGGCTCGCCGCCAGCGGCGCCCGCTCGTCGAAGCGCACGCCGCCGTCGTCGGCCTGCACGCCCAGCGCCCGCCACAGCGCGGCCAGCTCGGCCGCATCCGGCCCGGGCTGGTCGCCCATGCGCCGGTACAGCTGTTCCAGCACCGCGGTGCCGGTGGCGCGGTCGCCCACGGCGAAGACCTGCTGCACCGGCCAGTCGCTGCGGATGCTGCCGCCGGCGGCGAGCACGCCGCGCAGCGCGTCCTGCAGGCCCTTGCGGTTGCCGGTGGCGGCGCGGATCTGGACGTCGGCGATCAGGCAGAACAGCGCGCCGCCCCAGTAAGTGCGGCCCCAGGTCGGCGTCCGGTCCAGGCCGGCGTCGCCTTCCGCCGGCAGGCCTTTGCCCATGCCGTGCAGCATGTCGGCCCAGACGCGCGCCTCGCCCAGCTCGCCGCGCTGCGCCCGGGCGATGGGCTCGACATAGGTAGCGATGCCCTCCTCCAGCCAGTGGCTGCGCCGCGGCACCGAGGGGATCGACAGGTGCACCATCTCGTGGGTCAGGGTCCAGTCGTCGGCCAGCTGCGCCGGGCTCACCTCGCGGCCGAGCGGAATCACGATCAGCGGCTGGCCGTCGTCCGAGCTGCCGTAGGTGGTGCCGCCGCGCACTCCGGCGCCGGACACCGGCTTCAGTACCAGCCGCAGCCGCGGCACCGGGAAATGCCCGTAGTAGCCGCTCACCGCCAGCGCGGCCCGCGCCATCCAGGCGCACAGGGCGGGCGTGCCGGCGGCGTAGTCGCCGCCGTCGAATACCGTCACGACCCTCGCCGCGCCGATGTCGAAACCCTTGCCGCCGGCGCAGGCGGCCTCAATGCGCGTGGCTGCGCCGGCCGGCGCATCGGCCCACGCCGGCGCCGCCAGCCCGCAGGCGGCGAGGCACAGCAGCAGGCCGGCACAGCGTGAGGGGGACGGCCACATGCCGGGCTCTCCAGGGTGAGGAGCTTGAAGTCTGACGCCGCCGCGCCCATCTTCATAGCCGTGCCGCCGCGGATGGACCGCGGCGCCGGGCGGAAGATCCCATCACGACCCCGATATGAGCCGCGCCTTCGTCAAGGAACAGGATGCCGGTCCCGAGGACGGCGCCGGCGAGCTGCCCCTGAGCCCGCATCCGAACTATGTCACGCCGCGCGGGCTGGCGCTGCTGCGCGCGCGCCAGGAGCAGGCGCAGCGGCGCCTGGCCGCGCTGCCGCGCGAGGCCTTCGGCGCCGAGCTGGAAAAGGCCCGCATCGAGCGCGAGCTGCGCTGGCTGGCGGCGCGCATCAACAGCGCGATCCCGGTCGATCCGGCCCGGCAGCCGGCGGACCGGGTGGCGTTCGGCGCCGCGGTGGAGCTGGCCGACGCCGGCAGCGGCGCGGAACAGCGCTACCGCATTGTCGGCGAGGACGAGGCCGATCCGGAGCGCGGCCTGGTCAGCTGGGTCTCGCCGCTGGCGCGCGCGCTGAGCGGCGCGCGCGTCGGCGACGTCGTCACCTGGCCGCGGCCGGCCGGCGAAGTGGAGCTGGAAGTGCTGGGCATCGCCTATCCGGCCGACTAGGCTACTGGCGCATCGCCTCCAGCGCGCGCAGCTGATCCTCGGGCCGGTCGACATCCAGCGCCGCTTCCGGCAGCGCCACCGTCAGCACCGCTTCGCGGTGCTTCTGCAGGACGCTGCGCGCACCCTTGGCGCCGGAGAGCTGCGACAGCTCGCCGTAATATTCGGCCGGGAACAGGCAGGGCGGCCCCACCGTTTCGCCGTGGTCGCTGACGACGATGCGGCGCGGCTCGGCGCGGTGCTGCTCGATCAGGCGCTGCAGCTGCGCCGTTCCGACCAGGGGCTGGTCCACCAGGCACAGCAGGCAGGCGTCCGGCGGCGCCAGCTGGCGCGAGAATTCGCGGAAGCCGCGGGCGATGGACTCGCCCATGCCCAGCTCCCAGAACGGATTGTGCGCCAGGCGCACGCGCAGGCCGCTGAGCGCCGCGGCGACCTCGTCGGCATGCGCGCCGGTCACCACCAGCAGCTCGGTATTGCAGGCCAGGATCGCCTGCGCCATGCGCCGCACCAGCGGCACGCCGTGGATCTCGGCGAGCTGCTTGGGACTGCCGAAACGGCTGGCGGCGCCGGCGGCGAGCAGAACCGCGGCTAAGGGTTGGGCGGGCATGCGCGGATTTTAAGGCGAAGTGGCTTAGTGTATCGGCCCCGTGCTGGCACTCAGCGGCGCGGCGCCACGCCCGGTGGTCACCGCCAGGATCTCGGCGGCGATGGCCAGCGCGATCTCCTCCGGCGTCTCCGAGCCCAGGTCCAGCCCGGCCGGGGCGCGCACCCGCGGCACGGCCGCGCCGGCGCCGCGCAGCAGCTTCTGCGCACGCTGGCGCGAGCCGATGGCGCCGAGGTAGGCCAGCGGCGCCGGCAGCAGCGCGCGCAGGTATTCGATGTCGCGCTCCAGGTTGTGGGTCATCACCACGGCGAAGCTGCGTGCGTCGAGGCTGACGCGGCCGGCGAGCTGGCCCGGCCCCGCCTGCACCAGGCGCGCACCTTCGGCCAGCCCGGACGGCGCCGCGGCGTGGTCGCGGTGATCGACCAGGCTCACCTCCCAGCCCAGGCTGCGGCCGATGCGCGCCAGCGCCAGCGAGGCGGCGTTGACGCCGACCAGCACGATGGCCCAGGGCGGCAGCAGGGTTTCGATCAGCACCTCCATGGTGCCCTGCGCGGTGTCGAAGCCCTGCACCTGCGGCCGGCCGTTCACGGCGCCGGCGCGGGCGATCAAGGCCTCGCGCAGCGCCGCATCGCCGAACTCGTCGTGCAAGGTCTCGCCGCTCCACACCAGGCGCTGCGGCCGCGGCCCGAGCACGCGGCCGTCGCGGGCAAAGGCCGTGGCCAGGAAGCCCGGCGCGCGGCTGCTCAGGCAGCGCTGCACCGCGCCGACGAAGCCCAGATCGGCGCGGCTGACCGGCTCGATCAACACTTCCAGCTCGCCGCCGCAGCCCAGCTCGATCAGGGCGTCCAGGCCGTTCTCGCGGTCGTAGCGGACGATGCGCGCGGCGCCGGCGGCGATGACCTCGTGCGAGTGGGCGATGATGTCCGCCTCCGGGCAGCCGCCCGAAAGCCCGCGCACCACGCTGCCGTCGCCGCAGACCAGCATGCGCGCCCCGGCGCGGCGGAAGGTCGAGCCCTGGGTGCGGGTCAGGGTGGCCAGGGCCGCGCCGCCGGCGAAGTCCTGGTCTTCGAGGCGGCGGAAGCCTTGCAGCAGGGGTTCGAATTCCTGCGGTGTGTTCATGCGCTCATCTGGTCGGCGACCGGCAGCCTGCGGATGCGCTTGCCGGTGGCGTTGAACAGCGCGTTGCACAGCGCCGGCGCGATCGGCGGCGTGCCGGGCTCGCCGACGCCGGTGGGCTTCTCGGCGGACGGCACGATGTGCACTTCCACCGCCGGCATCTCGTTGATGCGCAGCGGGATGTACTGGTGGAAGTTGCTCTCCTGCACCACGCCGTCCTTGAGCGTGATGGCGCCGTGCAGGGCCGCGCTGAGGCCGTAGCCGATGCCGCCCTGCATCTGCGCCGCGACCACGTCGGGATTGATCGCCACGCCGCAGTCCACCGCGCAGACCACGCGGTCGACCTTGAAGCTGCCGTCCGGCTTCACCGTGACTTCCGCCACCTGGGCGACATAGGAATTGAACGACTCGTGCACGGCGATGCCGCGGCCGCGCTTCTCGCCGGCGGCGCCGGGCTTGAGCGGCCTGCCCCAATCGGCCTTGGCCGCGGCCAGTTCCAGCACCGCCTTCAGGCGCGGCGCGCCGCCGAGCAGGGCGCGGCGGTACTCGTAGGGGTCCTGCCCCGCCGCCACCGCCGCCTCGTCGACCAGGCTCTCCTTGACGAAGGCATTGGCGGAATGGCCGACCGAGCGCCACCACTGCACCGGCACGCCGATGTTGTCCGGGGTGCTCAGTTCGACCCGCAGGTTCGGCACCGCGTAGGGCATGTCGGCCACGCCCTCGACCGAGGTGGCGTCGATGCCGTCCTTGACCATGAAGCCTTCGAAGGCGGTGCCCTTGATGATGGACTGCGCCACCACGTGATGCTGCCAGGCGACCAGCTTGCCGCCGCCGTCCAGGCCCAGCCTGGCCTTGTGGAAGAACATCGGCCGGTAGTAGCCGGCGCGGGTATCGTCCTCGCGGGTCCACACCAGCTTCACCGGCACCTTCACGCCCTTGTCCCAGGCCGCCTTGGCGATGGCCACCGCCTCCAGCACGTAGTCGGCGTGCGGGTTGGCGCGGCGGCCGAAGCTGCCCCCGGCGTAAAGCTGGGTGATGCTGACCTTGTCCGGGGTGATGCCGAGCAGCGCCGCCACCGCGCCCTGGTCGGGCGTGTGCATCTGCTCGCCGTTGACGATCTCGCAGCTGCCGTCGCCGAGCTTGACCAGGCAGTTGAGCGGCTCCATCGCCGAGTGCGCCAGGTAGGGCAGCTCGTACTCCGCCTCGATCAGCTTGGCCGGCTTGGCCGCGAACGCCGCGGCGGCATCGCCTTCCTTGCGCGCCACCAGCCCGTCCTTGCCGGCCATCTCCCTGTACTGGGCCATGATCTGCTCGCTGCCGAGCCTGAAGGCGCCGCTCTCGTCCCAGTCGATTTCCAGCGCGTCGCGGCCGCTGCGGGCGGCCCAGGTGTTCTTCGCCAGCACGGCGACGCCGGAGAAGCGCGTCTTGTTGTCGCCGCCGAACTGCACCACCTCCACCACGTTCGGCACCGCCCTGGCCTTGTCGGCGTTGACCGTCCTGGGCACCGCGCCGAAGCGCTGCGGGTGCGCCACCACCGCCACCAGCATGTCCGGCAGCTTGTAGTCCTGGGTGAACACCGCGCTGCCGTTGGTCTTGTCGGCGTGGTCCTTGCGGTGCAGCTTCTGCTTGCCGATCAGCTGGAAGTCCTTCGGGTCCTTCAGCGCCACGTCCTGCGGCACCGGCTGCTGCGCCGCCTTCAGCGCCAGCTGGCCGAAGCTGGCCTTGTGGCCGTTCTTCGAATGCACCCAGCCCTTGGCGACGCTGATCGAGGCCGGCGCCACCTTCCATTCCTGCGCGGCGGCGGCCACCAGCATGGCGCGCGCCGCGGCGCCGGCCTTGCGCATCTGCTCCCAGGAATTGGCCATCGCGGTGCTGCCGCCGGTGAGCTGGATGCCCATCAGCAGGTTCTTGTACTTGTTGTTGTCGGCCGGCGCGCCTTCGACGCGCACCAGCTCCCAGTCGGCATCCAGCTCCTCCGCCACCAGGGTGGCGAGGCCGGTGAAGGTGCCCTGCCCCATCTCCAGGTGCTTGGCCACCACGGTGACGCTGTTGTCGGTGCCGATGCGGACGAAGGCGTTGGGTTCGAAGTTGCCGGCGCCGACCAGCCCGCCGCCGGCGCTGCCCGGCGCGGCGGTGCCGCTGTCGGCGAAGGCGGCGCCGGTGTAGATGCCCAGCGCCAGGCCGCCCGCCCCTTGCAGGAAGCGGCGGCGGCTCTCGTTGACGATGAGGATGCCGCGGCTGATGTCGTTCATGTCGGTTCTCCTCAGGCCGCCAGCGAAGCGGCGGCTTCGTGGATCGCGGCGCGGATGCGCACGTAGGTGGCGCAGCGGCAGACGTTGCCGCTCATCGCGGCGTCGATGTCGGCGTCGCTGGGCTTCTTGTTGGAGCGCAGCAGCGCCGTGGCCGACATGATCTGGCCGGACTGGCAGTAGCCGCACTGCACCACGTCCAGCTTCTGCCACGCCGCCTGCACGGCGTGGCCGACCTTGTCGTGGCCCACGGCTTCCACCGTGGTGATCTTCTTGCCCACCGCCGCGGCCACCGGCGTGACGCAGGAGCGGACCGCCTGGCCGTCGAGGTGCACGGTGCAGGCGCCGCACAGGGCCATGCCGCAGCCGTACTTGGTGCCGGTGAGGTTGGCGACGTCGCGCAGGAACCACAGCAGCGGCATCGAGGGATCGCCGTCGTAGGAGTGGGTCTTGCCGTTGATGTCGAGCTGGATCATGGTGAGCTCCCGGTGGATGAGCCCGAGCGGTCTGGTGCGGTCGGGACTCGCGCTGACAGGCACGCGGCCAACAGGCGATCCCGCTGCCTTCGGCGCGCGACAGTGTGGTGTTGGTGGGCGCTAATTTGATCCAGGGGCCAGGCCTTTGCAAGCCGCCCATATCGCGGTCCCGGCGCGGCTGGGACCCGCCAGCGGAGACGGCGTCGGGAGTCCCAGCGCGAGCCTTGTGGCCGCCTGGCGCAGGCGGCACCATGCACCGGGTTTTCCTGATCGTCCACTGCATGGCTCCGACCGACGCGCGCGGCATCCGCCTGGCGAGCGCCGCCGCGCTCGCGGCGCTGCTGCTGGCGTCCTGCGGCCGCTCGCCGCCTGCGGCTGCACCGGCCACACCACCACCGCCGCCGCAGTACGTCGGCGCCGCCGCCTGTGCCGGCTGCCACGCCGCGGAAGCCGCGGCCTGGCGGGCCTCGCAACATGCCCACGCGATGCAGGCCGCCGCGCCGGGCAGCGTGCTCGGCCGCTTCGACGGCAGGACGCCCAAAGGCATCCCGGCGCGGTTCAGCCGCGACGCGTCCGGCTACGTCGTACACACCGCCGGCCGCGACGGCCGCGGCGGCGACTTCACCGTCGGCTACAGCTTCGGCATCGAGCCCTTGCAGCAATATCTGGTGCCCTTTGCCGACGGCCGCCTGCAGGCCCTGCCCTATGCCTGGGATGCGCGTCCGGCGGCACGGGGCGGGCAGCGCTGGTTCGACCTGCAGGCCGGCGACCCGGCCAGCCCCGGCGAGGCCCGCCACTGGACCGGCCCGGACCAGAACTGGAACTACTTCTGCGCGGACTGCCACTCGACCAACCTGCGCCGCAATTACGACGCCGCGCAGGACCGCTACGCCACCCGCTGGAGCGATCCCGCCGTGGCTTGCGAAGCCTGCCACGGTCCGGGCTCGCGCCATCTGGCCTGGGCCCGGCACGAGCCGGGCGCGGACGATGCGAATCGCGGCCTGGCCGTGGCGCTCGACGAGCGCCGCGGCGTCGGCTGGAGCCATGACGCGGCCGGCGGCGAGCCGCGGCGCAGCCAGCCGCTGGCGGCGCACCGCGAAATCGAAACCTGCGCCGCCTGCCATTCGCGCCGCCGCCCGCTCGGCGACGATCCCACGCCCACCGGCCGCCTGCTCGACCGTTACGAGCCGGCGCTGCTCGACCCCGGCCTGTACTATCCCGACGGCCAGCAGCAGGGCGAGGTCTACATCTACGGCTCCTTCCTGCAGAGCCGCATGTACGCCGCCGGCGTCACCTGCTCGGACTGCCACGAGCCGCATAGCGGCAAGCTGCGCGCCGAGGGCAACGCGCTGTGCACGCAGTGCCACGAAGCGGCGCGCTACGACAACCGCGCGCACCACCTGCATGCCGCCGGCAGCGCCGGCGCGCAATGCGTGGACTGCCACATGCCGGCGCGCACCTACATGCAGATCGACCCGCGCCGCGATCATTCGCTGCGCGTGCCGCGGCCGGACCTGAGCCTGCAGTACGGCGTCCCCAACGCCTGCAACTCCTGCCACCGCGACAGGGGCGCGGACTGGGCCGCCGCCGCCATCGGCCAGGCGCATGGGCCGCAGCGCCGCGGCTACCAGCACTTCGCCGCCGCGCTCGATGCGGCGCGCCGGCAGGCGCCGCAGGCGGTGGACCAGTTGCTGGCGCTCGCCGCCGACGCCGCCGCGCCGGCCATCGCCCGCGCCACCGCGGTGGCGGCGCTGAACCGCCCCGGCCCGCGCAGCTTCCAGGCGCTGCAACAGGCGGCGCGGGATGCCGATCCGCTGCTGCGCGACGCGGCGCTGGAGGCGGTGCTGTCGTACCCGCCGCGACAGCGCGCGACGCTGGCCCTGCCGCTGGCGGACGACCCGGTGCCGGCGGTGCGCCTCAAGGCCGGCCACGCGCTCGCCGCCGTGCCGGATGCCCTGCTCGATCCAGCGCAGCGCGGCGTGCGCGAACGCGCCTACGCCGCGTGGCGCGCCTCCGAGCTGGCCTCGGCGGAGCGCCCGGAATCGCGCCTCAATCTCGGCGGCATCGCCGCCGAGCGCGGCGAGGCCGAGGAGGCGCGCGCGCAGTTCGAGGCCGCGCGCAAGCTCGACCCGCGGTTCGCGCCGGCCTGGGCCGATCTCGCCGGCCTCGAGCAGGCCCTCGGCCACGAGGCGCAAGGCGGGGCGATCCTGGAGCAGGCGCTGCGCCAGCAGCCCGGCAACGCCATGCTGCTGCATCAGCGGGGACTGTGGCTGGTGCGCAACGACCGCCTGCGCGAGGCGCTGGAGCCGCTGCGCCGCGCCGCGGCGGCCGAGCCCGGGAACACGCGCTACGCCTACGTCTACGCCGTGGCGCTGCACGCCGTGGGGCAAACGGCGCCGGCGCTGTCGCTGCTGGAGCAGGCCTTGCGCGGCGCGCCCGGCGAACCCGAGTTGCTTGAGGCCGCCGCCGCATACGCGCGCGAGGCGGGCCAAGCCGGCAAGGCCGAGGAATATGCCCGCCGCCATGAGGCGGCGATACGGTACTAGCGGGAACTCATCGAAGGTTCGCTACACCACCGCCGCGGTGTCGCGGCTGCCGCGCCGCAGCAGGATCAGCCGCAGCAAGGTGCGCAGCAGGGCCATCGCGCCGAAATACAGGGCGCCGCCGGCGAGGGCCTTGTACGGCGTCGCCTCCCATTCGCCGCTGCTGGAGGGGTCGAAGCCGGCGGCGCGGACCACGTCCGGGGTGACGCCGTAGGCCGGCCAGTCCACCATCACCGAGGCGCACATCGCGCCGAGATACCCCGCCACGCTGAGTGCCCAGGAGGCCATCGCCATCATCTGGCGGTCGAACGACTGTTCGAAGCCGAGCGCCCTGGCCGGGCCGTTCCACACCGCGAGCATCTTGCCGACGGTCAGCCAGAAGAAGGCGCCGACCATCCACCAGGCATGCATGCCCCAGGCGACGGCCATGATCATCAGCAGGTACAGCGCCGCCAGCCCCGCCAGCTGGAGCACGCGTCTGCCGCGCGGGCCGTCGCCATACATCACCACCGCGTAGAAGCCGCTGGCGTGGACCACGAAGAATTCCAGCAGCATGGTGGTCATGCCGGTGGCGACCCACTGCGGCTTGAACCACTCGGTGTGCATCCACACCAGCAGGAAGCCCGCGGCGGTGAGCAGGTCCGGGATGGCGGCGAGCAGGGTCATGCGCGCAGCATAGTCCCGCGCGTGCGCCCTGCCCGCCCCCGAACCAGGGGGCTTCCTGCCGCAGCCTGCCATTCCCGCAGGCCTTGGCGGTAGCGGGGCGCGCCCGAACGCCCTGCTAGTCGGAAGCCGCTGGAGCCGGCTGCACCGTCAGCTGCACCCGGGCGGCGCCGGGATCGTTGGCGACGGTCAGCACGGCGGCGTTGGCGGCCGAGGTGACCCGGCCGCCCTGCACCGTGACGCTGTAGCCCTTCGGATAGTGCCGGCCCGGCATGAAGATCTCGGTCGGCGCCGTCGTCGCCCGGGGCGTGTAGCTCAGGTTGAACTGCTTGCGTCCGGCGTCGAAGCTCATCACCTGGGGCGTGCCGGCGATGGCGCGGGCGTAGGGGCGGATCAGCACGTCGGCCTTGGCCGGCTTGAGGGTGGAAAGATCCGAGTCGTCGCTGAACAGGCCTTCGACGCTGCCGCCGGTGGGATCGCCGGAATTCTTGTAGGCCCAGTAGGTCCAGCCCACCAGGTGCTGGTCGGCCAGGCCGGCGACACGGCCGATGTCGGTCACGTCGTCGGTGGCGCCGAACTCGGTCAGCAGCGAAGTGGCGCCGAGCGCCGCGACCTGCGCGTCGGCGTTGTCCATGGTGCGCGGCTCGATGATGGTGCAGTCCGGCAGCTCCGGCAGGCCGGTGCCCGCGGTCAGCGTCACCGAGCAGTAGTCGTGCCAGGACAGGCCCAGCGCCGGGTCGGCTTCCGCCGTCATGGCGCTGGGCGCGCCGAAGTCGAAAAGCTGCTGCGGCTCGAAGAAGGCCAGGTGCCGGGTGTCCACCGCCCGTACGCCGGCGAGGGCGGAGTCGAAGAACTTCTGCAGCGTCGCATCGAACAAGGGGCAGTCCAGCTCGAAGCAGGTCGGCCACTGCGTGCCGGGCCAGGGCTCGTTGAACAGGTCGTAGCCGAGCAGGTACGGCTGGTCCTTCCACCGCGTCGCCACCGCGGTCCACGCCGCCTGGTAGGGCGCCCACAGGCCGTTGGCGTTGGACCAGAGCTGGTCGTAGACCCTGTTGAGGGCCAGGCTGATGAACTCGTTGAGCGGGAAGCCATGGGTGGCATCGTTGGGCAGGACCTGCGCCGGCACCGCCCAGTCCGGAAAGCCCTCGCCCTGGAACTGCTCGTTGTACATGTCCTGGTGGAAGTCGAGCAGCACGCGGATGTGGCGCGAGGCCAGCAGCCGCACGCTGCGGTCGACCTGGTCGAGGTAGTTCTGGTCGATCACGCCCTTCTGCGGCATCACGCCGGCGAACAGCACGCCCAGGCGCACCACGTTGAAGCCGTTGGCGGCGAGGAAGTCCGCGTCCGCCGCGGTGAGGCCGGCCGCCGTTTCCGGCGGATAATAGGGTTTGAGCTTCCACACCACGTTCACGCCGTGCAGCAGCACCACCCGGTTGTGCTCGTCGACCATGAACACGCCGTCGCGACGCAGCGCCGCGCCCGAGTCGGTGGCCGCCAGCGCGGCTGCCGCCGTGGTGCCGTCCGGCACCGACGACGATCCGCAGGCGGCCAGCAGCGCGGCCACCGCCGCGGCCAGCCACCGCATCCCTGAAAAGCGCGGCACGGTCATGCTCTCCCCCGCTGTCTTGTTATGTGCCGATTGTGGCCCGGCGCCGCGCGATGCAGCCCCATCCTTTCAGACTAGGGCCTGTTAACGCTATTTCCCTCGCTGCGAACGAAATAGCGTTAACAGGCCTAGAGTCTTTTCGCGGGGCGGCGTAAAACGTGGGCAGGCGGGACAACCCAGCGAGGAGCCGATGAGCGCACCGGAATACTTCAGCCGCTACGACAACCTGCACATGAGCCGCGACGAGGCCGGGGTGCTGCTGCTGCGCATGCACAGCGACGGCGGCCCGATCGTCTGGAACGGCAAGACCCACCGCGAGTTCGTCGACGCCTTCCACGACATCGGCCGCGACCGCCGCAACCGCGCCGTGGTGCTTACCGGCACCGGCCCGGAGTGGATGGTGCGGATCGACCATGAGGGGCTGAAGGAAATGAGCCAGCCCTGGGTCTGGCACCGGGTCAACCTGGACGGGCGCAAGATGCTGGAGAACCTGCTGGACATCGAGGTGCCGATGGTCGCCGCGATCAACGGCCCGGCGCGCCTGCACTCGGAACTGGCCCTGCTGTGCGACGCGCTGGTGTGCAGCGAGGACGCCGTGTTCCAGGACCGCCACCTGGAATGGGGCCTGGTGCCCGGCGACGGCGTGCACATCGTCTGGCCGGCGGTGCTCGGCCCCACCCGCGGCCGCTACTTCCTGCTGACCGGGCAGCAGCTCGACGCGCAACAGGCCCTGCAGCTCGGCGTCGCCAACGAGGTGCTGCCCAAGGCCGCCGTGCTGCCGCGCGCAATGGAGCTGGCCGCGCAGTTCGCCCGCCTGCCGACCCTGGCGGCCCGTTACAGCCGCCTGCTGTTCGCGCGGCGCTACAAGCAGCTGCTGCACGAGGACGGCGGCTTCGGCCTGGCGCTGGAGGGGCTGTCGGCGGCGGGACTGGAGCCGGGCGCGGTACCTTAAGAAAATCATTGCAGGCGCAGGCTTGCCAGACCTTTTCGCGCTCCGCGTGCACGTATTGAAGGATCACGGCCTTGGATCAACTTGCTTTGGGGTAGGCTAGAAGCGATGAAGGGCGCTCCCAGCACAACGAAAGACAGAGCCCGCGGGGTTATTGCTCAGCGGAATCTAGGCGCGCTGGCAACGACACAAAGTGGAGGGAGTTTTTTCTCCGAGGCCCATCAGCCGCGCAGGCAAGCTTCAAGCTGAGGGGCTACTCGTCAGCAGCCGGCTGCGGATTCAACTAGTCGATGCAACACACTAGCAGCTGCGTAAGCAGCGGGAGTGTTGCAGATGAAGCAGCGGCCTAGGATTTACTACAACGAAGCCCAGAAAGCCCTGATGTGGGACCGCTGGCGAAAGGGCGAATCACTACAGCACATTGCTGAGCTTTTCGATAGAAATCACTCTTCTATACAGAGAATCCTCGCCGAGACGGGTGGCATACAGCCCCCAGCGCGAAGGCGTTCCCGACTAGCCCTGACGGTGGCGGAGCGTGAGGAAATCTCGCGGGCGGTGGTGGCGGCAGATCGATGCGTGAGATTGCCGCTAAGATCGGCAGGGCTCCATCGACTATCAGCCGGGAAATCGCGCGCAACGGCGGCCTGGAGAGCTATAGGGCGAGCCAGGCCGACCAGGCCGCCTGGGATAGGGCGCGACGCCCCAAGGTCTGTAGACTGGCAGCGAATCGAGCGCTGGCGCGCCTAGTGGCCAAGAAGCTCCAGTTGGAATGGGCGCCAGAGCAGATCGCCGGATGGCTGAAGCGCACTTATCCAGGAGATGCGAGTTTCCAGGTGTCGCACGAAACGATCTACCGCAGCCTGTTTATTCAGTCGCGAGGGGCCTTGAAGAAGGAGCTGGTAGAGCATCTGCGGCGAACGCGCGTCATGCGTCGCTCGCTTCATCACACGCAGAAAACAGACGATCACGGCCGAATCCTGGGCACGGTCTCGATCAGCGAGCGCCCGGCAACGGCCGAGGATCGGGCGGTACCGGGTCACTGGGAGGGTGATCTGCTGTGCGGTAGCAAGAACAGCCAGATTGCGACGCTAGTGGAGCGGCAAACCCGTTACGTCATGCTGGTGAAGCTGGCCAAGAAGGACTCCGAGACGGTCATCAATGCCCTCATCAAAACCGCCCGAAAGCTGCCGGATGAGCTCAATAAATCGCTGACCTGGGATCGCGGCTCGGAAATGGCTGAGCACCAGCGCTTCACACTGGCAACGGACATCCAGGTTTACTTCTGTGACCCTCAGAATCCATGGCAGCGCGGGAGCAATGAGAACACCAACGGCCTACTGAGGCAGTACTTTCCCAAAGGACTGGATCTCTCAGGCTACACGCAGGCCCAACTGAACGCGGTAGCCCGGCGTCTCAACGAAAGGCCGCGAAAGACATTAAGCTTCGAAACGCCGGCGGAGCGTTACCGCCAAATCGTTGCGTCGACCGGTTGAATCCGCAGCCCATAGCGGTCCTTCCCGGAACGGCGGCTTTCCGACGATACAATTCGTAACGGAACGGAGGCGTAAAAAAGTGCACGTGCGTCGGTTCGGCGTGGGAGCTTTGGCTATCCGATTTCCGGTGTCGGTCCATACCGGCCGGTCGCGAACGGCAGCTCTCAGGTATCGGATAAGCTGCCCGTGACGAAAACAGCGAGCTTTTGACATGTCGGCAAAGAATCTCACCGCAAACACGTTGTGCGCCTGGGCTGTTGTACTTTCGGGATGCGACAAGTCCGCCATCATGCCGGCGATACGCATGTCTTTTGTGGATTCGGCGACTAACGCACCGGTTTCGGAAGCAAATGTAGTGTTTTCCGCGCACGCGCATCGCGGCACGATAACGGGAGATGGGGGTGAGCCAACCACGCTGTTTCTGGTGGAGGCAACTACCAACAAAGATGGCTCGTTGTCTATTCCGGCGCAACCATTTCCATATGCGCCGTTTGGAATGAATACAAATTATGACTACGCCAAACTTGTCGTCTTCAAACCAGGATATAAGGTTTGGTCGGTTAGCAATATGAGCAGCTCAGGAAGCCTCACGGATTTGAAGAAGTGGTATTACAACAACCAGCAAGTAAAGATCTCCACAACTTCGACTGAGAGCGAAGAAGCCGAAGCCTTGGATTGGGCCGCTGGGGAAATAGGTGACGCTGCCACTAGCTACCCATGTGGATGGACGCGGATACCCAAGTCGCTGAAGGCGATTGATACCGCCGTGGATATCTGGTCGAAGGGGCGTGAGTCAGATAAGTCTAGCGGAAGCCCCTATCCAATTTATCGTTTTGATAATCGCCGAATCTCGTCGCCGCTGAAGCAGCTTCTTAGCGAGCAACTGGATCCAATTCATAAGGATTGCATTGCGCCCACGGCGTACTTTGCCGGCGCTCAGCGGTGACCAAGGGTCTCTATACCGCCTATCCGGCAGCTTTCCGGCGGCGAATTTCAGGGGTCGAATCAGCGTCGGCTTGGTGCGCCGCATCGAGTGCGTCCCGTAGGTCGAAGCATCCAGGCCGAGCTCCTCACCAACCCCGCACCACTCGTGCGTACTGGCGGACGGACAGGTGTTCCGAGCCGTGCAGCCGGCTGGGAAACAGACAATCGGCCGCAGTCCGCTCCGCCTGGCACAGCCACTCGCCCATCGCATCGCGGGTTGCCGGAGTCAGCTCGAACGTCAACCGGCCGTTGCGTCTTCTGCTGCATGACGATGGCCCGGCTGGCTACCTGGTAGTCACCGTGCACGACATCGCTCACCTTGATCCGGACCAGGTCGCAAGCCCGTAGCTTGCTGTCGATGGCCAGGTTGAACAGGGCGAGATCACGCCGGCGCCCAGCCAGCTGCAGTCGGATGCGGAGCGCGTAGATTTGCTGCAGCTTCAGCGGGGGCCTTTTGCCCGACCAGCTTGTCCTTGTTCCATGGTGCACGGCGCCGTGCCGTTTCGATTGCGGTGCCCATACGCCCTTCCTCCTGTGGTCGAAGGGCTCGCAGTCTCTGGGCAAAAGCCGACCGAGGCAGCGTCCATTGCGCAATCCCCGTATATTCCGTAAAATGCGGAAATCGGAGGCCCTTATATGCAGTTCTTCAACAGCACCGACGTGGCCAAGAAGTTCGGCGCCATCTCGCAAATCGTCCAGACCGAGCCGGTTTGCGTGCAGTCGCACGGGCGCCCGCAGATGGTGATGCTGTCGCCGGCGGAATACGAGCGGCTGCGGCGCCAGGATCGCCGGGTGTATTCGACCGACCGGTTGCCAGCCAGCCTGCGCGCGGCCATCGCCGCGGCACGGCCCTCGGCGAAAGCCGCCAGCTACAACGACGAAGCCATTTAAGGCGTGGCCGACTACCCGGTCCCCATCCCCGGGCTGGTGATCCGCTACGCCTATCTCTGGAAGCGCGAAGCGGACCGCGGCCAGATCGAGGGCCAGAAGCACCGGCCCTGCGTCGTGGTGCTGTGCGTGGAAGAGATCGACGGCGAAAAAGTCGTCACCGTGGCGCCGATCACCCACAGCCCGCCGGAAGAGCCCGAGCAGTCGATCGCTTTGACCTCGGCGACGCGCCGGCGCTTGGGCCTGGATGAGGAAAAGAACTGGATCATGGCCACCGAGGTGAACAGCTTCTACTGGCCCGGCCCTGACCTGGTCCCGACCTCAAAGGGTGAATACGCCTACGGCGAACTCCCCGCCGTGGTGTTCGAGGCGCTGATCCAGAAGATCCTGGCGGCAGGTGAGGACCTCTCCCAGGTGCCCCGGACCGAATAAGGCTCCCTCCCTGGCCCGTGCGATCTGCGTCACAGTCAGCGGCAGCTTCGACCACCGGGTGGTACTTTGCACCAAGCGGCCCCGAGCAGCCGGCGGCGACTGTCAGCTTTTAGGTAGGCTACCCGCGTTCGCGGTACGGACCCCGCGGCTGCTAGGCCGAGTGACAGGCCGGACCACGCTCAACCAGGTAGAACGCGATTGAAGCGGCGGCGCATGCAGCGTAGATGAAGATCGCGGCGCTCGTGGGGTGGGCACGAGCAAGCGCCCTGAATTTGCGAAAAGGGATGTAAGCACTGCTATTGCCACGGGAATCCAGCCGAAGACAAAAGGCAGAATCACTGCCTCCTCTTCTGAGTGGTAACAGATGCCTGGCGGATACAGCCAGAGTATCGGCTGGGCTGTAATCACCATGACCAAAGTGCCAAGTATGAGCGCGAATGGGACCCCGACAATCACGCAGAGCACCACCCGTACCAGCTTGACCCAAGCGGAGTTTCTTTCTGTCAGGTCTTGCGGGACTGTCCATTATGCGCAACGCCATGTCGAGGGCGGCCGGATACCGTCGGTTCAATAAGATTAGGGATTGCGAGCGCAAAATGCGTGGTTGACGCGTGCAACCCCCACCACCGAGCTCGCCGTTTGTCCGGCCGCTTTGGGGCAGCGAACTTCAGGGGTCGAATGATCGCAGTTGGCATGAAGCGGACGAGTCGCTTTCCCGACGCCACCTAAAGCGGACTTCACTCACGGCGTCCGCAGCCAGATACAACTCCGGGTACCGCGCCGGCAGACGAGTGGTCATTGACAATACTTGCCTGAGCAAATATTGTTTCGGCAATATTTACGGAGCCAGCATGACCGAGCCGTATTACAAGGTCGAGACGCTCGAGCCGATGAAGAGCATCGGCTTCCTGATCAAGCGCTGCGGCGTGATGATGTCGCAGCTCGCCGAGCGGCGCTTCGAGTCGCAGCAGATTTCCTTCACGCAGTGGCTGGTGCTGATCCGCTTGCGCTTCCACGACCACATGTCCGCCACGCGCCTGAGCGAGGAGCTGGGGCACGACATGGGCGCGCTCACCCGTCTCGTCGACACCCTGGAGCGCGCCGGCCTGGTGCGCCGCGAGCGCAGCCGGCAGGACCGGCGCGCGGTGGAGATCGCCATCACCGCCGAGGGCCGGCGCACGGTGGAAGCCTGCATGGGCTTCATGGTCGGTTTGATGAACGAACTGGTCGAGCCGTACACCAAAGAAGAGATGGAAACCCTGATCCGCCAGCTGCAGCGGCTGATGCTGCGCCTGCAGGAATTCGTCGAGCGCGTTCCCCGCGGCCCCGCCAAGGCGGCGCCCGCGGCGGCGCCGGCGCGCAAGCGCGCGGCACGGCGCTCCCGCACCAAGCGAGACCACGCATGAACCAGGCATTGAAGCTGGCCGCCGCGAGCGCCGCCGGCATGTTGCTGGGCGCCTGCACCCTCGGCCCGGATTTTTCCCGCCCCGAGGCGCCCGCCGCGGGCTACCTCAAGCAGGGCCCGCAGGGCGTGACCTATGGCGCCGAGCTTGCCGACGACTGGTACCGGCTGTTCCATTCCGCGGCGCTGGACGCCCTGGTGCGCCAGGCCCTGGCCGGCAACCCGGACCTGGAGGCGGCGCGCCACGGCCTGCTCGCCGCGCAGTACGAGCTGAAGGCGGTCTCGGGCACCCAGCTGCCGCAGATCACCGCCAGCGGCGGCGTCAAGCGCGGCAGCATCAACGGCAGCTTCCTGTACCAGCCGCCGGGCGCCTTCGCCGCCACCGGCAACCAGTTCAGCCTGGGGCCGGCGCTGAGCTACAGGCTCGACCTGTTCGGCGGCGTGCGCCGCGGCGTCGAGGCCCAGGCCGCGGCGACCAGCTATGCCCGCAACCAGGCGCTGAACACCTACGTCACCCTGGTCAACCAAGTGGTGGTGACGGCTTTCGACTATGCCGCGAGCAAGGCCCAGGTGGAGGTGACGCAGGCCCTGGTCGAGGAGCTGCGCTCGCAGTACGCGCTGACCCAGAAGCTCGAGGAGGGCGGCAAGATCGCGCGCACCGACACCCTGCAGGCGCAGGCCCAGCTGGAGGGCATCGCCGCCACCCTGCCCGGCCTGGAGCAGCAGCGCGACGCCTATCTCAATGCCCTGGCCCGGCTCAGCGGCAAGTCGCCCGACGAATTCGCCGCGCCGGCGCTGAGCCTGAAGGACTTCACCCTGCCGGCGCAGCTGCCGGTGTCGCTGCCCTCGACCCTGGTGCGGCAGCGTCCGGACATCCTGATGGCGGAAGACAACCTGCGCCAGGCCAGCGCCCAGATCGGCGTGGCCCAGGCGGCGCGCTTCCCCGGCCTCAACCTCAGCGCCTCTTACACCCAGCAGGCCGGCAAGCTGAACCAGCTGTTCACCCAGCCGGCGGGAATCTGGTCGGTGGGCCTGGACGCGACCGCGCCGATCTTCGACGCCGGCACCCTCGCGGCGCGCCACGACGAGGCCAGGGAGCGCTTCCTGCAGGCCCGCGCCAGCTACCGCGGCGCGGTGGTCGGCGCCTTCGTCGAAGTCGCCGACGCGCTGCAGGCGCTGCGCCACGACGGCGACAGCTATGCCGCCCACAACCGCGCGCTGCAGGCCGCCGCGGCCAGCCGCGACCTCGCGCTGGCGCAGTACCGCGCCGGCAAGTTCAACGAGCTGCAGGTGCTGACGGTGGAGCAGCAGTACCAGAACGCCGCCCTCAGCCAGGTGCAGGCCGATGCGCAGCGCTTCACCGACGTCGCCACGCTGTTCCGCGCGCTCGGCGGCGGCTGGTGGAACGCGCCGCAGGACCCCACCGTCGTGCCGGTCGCCGCCGGCCCCGCCAGGACCACCACCGTCGCCGCCCGCGCGGCGCAGTAGGAGACAGCTAGTGAGCGAAACCCCCACCCCCCCGGAAGGCGCCGCGCGCGCCAGGCGCAATCCCGCGCCGCTGATCGTGCTCGGCGTGCTGGTCATCGCCGGCCTCGCCTTCGCCATCTACCACTACGCGGTGGGCGTCAACCACGCCGTCACCGACGACGCCTACGTCAACGGCAACCTGGTGCGGCTGACGCCGCAGGTGGCCGGCACCGTGGTGGCGATCAACACCGACGCCACCCAGTTCGTCAAGCAGGGCGAGCTGCTGGTGCAGCTCGACCCGCGCGACAACGACGTCGCCCTGGCGCAGGCCCGGGCCAATCTCGGCCAGACCGTGCGCGAGGTGGCGCAGAGCTTCGCCAACGAGAAGCGCGACGCCGCCACCGTCGCCGCGCAGCAGGTGCAATACACCCAGGCCACGCAGGACCTGGAGCGCGACCGCTCGCTGGTCGCGGTGCACGGCGTCTCGGCCGAGGCGCTGCAGCACGACCAGCACACGCAGGCCTCGGCCCGCGCCGCGCTGGAGCAGGCCCAGGCCACCCTGGCGGCGACCCGCGCCGCCATCGCCGGCACCACGCCGGAAACGCACCCGCGGGTGCAGCAGGCCGAGGCGGCGTTGCGCAGCGCCTGGCTGGCGGCGGCGCGCACCAAGGTGCTGGCGCCGGTGTCCGGCTACGTCGTGCGCCGCTCGGTGCAGCTGGGCCAGCAGGTCACGCCGGGCAGCGAGATGCTGGCCATCGTGCCGGTGGACTCGATGTGGATCGACGCCAATTTCAAGGAGAACCAGCTGCGCGGCCTGCGCATCGGCCAGCCGGTGGACGTGGAGGCCGACATGTACGGCTCGCACGTCGCCTATCACGGCCGGGTGCTGGGCGTGACTCCCGGCACCGGCAGCGCGCTGGCGGTGCTGCCGGCGCAGAACGCCTCCGGCAACTGGATCAAGATCGTGCAGCGGCTGCCGGTGCGCATCGGCCTGGACCCGAAGGAGCTGAGCCAGCACCCGCTGTTCCTCGGCCTGTCGACCACGGTGGACGTGGACGTGCACGACCAGAACGGCGCCGCGCTGTCGCAGCAGGCGGCCTGGCCGGCGGCGCTGAACACCGACGTCTACGCCGTGCAGGACCAGGGCGTGGAGGACGAGATCCGCCGCATCGTCAGCGCCAACCTCGACCAGCAGCTCGCCGCCGCGCCGGCGGCGGCCCCATGAGCGCGGTGGCGGCGCGCGGCGGCGCCGCGGCGCCGGCCGCCAACCCCTGGCTGATCGCGCCGGTGGTGGCGCTGGCGGCGTTCATGGAGATCATGGACATCTCCATCGCCAACGTCTCGCTGCCGCACATCGCCGGCGACCTGTCGTCGAGCCAGGACGAGTCGACCTGGGTGCTGACCAGCTACCTGGTGACCAACGCCATCGTCATGCCGATTTCCGGCTGGCTGTCCAACACCTTCGGCCGCAAGAATTTCTTCCTGGTCTGCATCGCCGGCTTCACCGCCAGCTCGCTGCTGTGCGGCCTGGCGCCGAACCTGGCCTCCCTGATCCTGCTGCGCGCCATCCAGGGCGCCACCGGCGGCGGCCTGCAGCCGGCCGGCCAGGCGATCCTGGCCGACAGCTTCCCGCCGGACAAGCGCGGCATGGCCACCGCCATCTACGGCATTTCAGCGGTGTTCGCGCCGACCATCGGACCGACCCTCGGCGGCTGGATCACCGACAGCTACGACTGGCGCTGGATCTTCCTGATCAACGTGCCGGTCGGCGTGGTGCTGTTCTTCCTCGTCACCTCGATCATCCATGAGCCGAAGGTGGAGCGGAAAAACGGCTTCTCGGTGGACTGGTGGGGCTTCTCCTTCATCGCGCTGAGCCTGGGCTGCCTGCAGGTGGTGATGGACCGCGGCCAGCAGGACGACTGGTTCGACTCCTCCTTCATCACTTCGCTGGCCATCATCTCCGCCTGCGCCTTCGCGCTGCTGATCTGGTGGGAGCTGCGCCATGAGCACCCGATGGTGGACCTGCGCCTGATGCGCGATCCGGACTTCGCCGTATCCTTCGGGCTGATGCTGATGCTCGGCTTCATGCTGCTGGGCAGCACCTTCCTGATCCCGGCCTACGTGCAGAGCCTGATGGGCTACCGCGCGGTCGACGCCGGCCTGGTGCTGACGCCCGGCGGCATCGCCACCATCCTGATGCTGCCGCTGGTAGGCCGCGCCACCACCAAGGTGGACCTGCGCATCCTGGTCGGGGTGGGCCTGGTCATCGGCGGCAGCGCCCTGCTGTGGATGACCCATTTCTACCTGGGCATCTCGTACAAGCTGATCACCCTGGCGCGCGTCGCGCAGGCGGCGAGCCTGCCGTTCCTGTTCATCCCGATCAACGCCATGGCCTTCCGCAACATCACCCCGGACAAGACCAACAACGCCTCGGCCCTGGTCAACCTGGCGCGCAACTTCGGCGGCAGCATCGGCATCTCCTTCGCCAGCACCCTGCTGGCGCGCCGCTCGCAGTTCCACCAGAGCCGCCTGGTCGAAAGCCTGCAGGACCTCAACGGCAACTATTCCGACTACGCCGCGCAGCTGGGCGGCGCGCTCGGCGACAGCGCGCACGGCGCCGTGACCACCGCCAGCGTCTACCAGGGGGCGGTGCAGCAGGCGACCCTGCTCGCCTATATCGACGACTTCAAGATCATGGGTCTGGTCTTCATCGGCCTGCTGCCGTTCCTGCTGCTGGTGCGCCCGGGCAAGGGGGACAGCGAAGCGGGAATGGGGCATTAGGCCCATCCCGCGCAGGCAATCCGGCAACCAGCAAAGCTAGGGCTCGTGACCGACAGAAGTTCCAGCCGCACCGCCCTTGCCGTCGCCTGGCTGAGGGCCGCGCACCAGGTGCTGGAAGCCGCGCCGCGCATCCTCGAGGACCCGGTGGCGGTGCCGCTGCTGGGCGGCGACACGGCACAGCGGATCCGGGCCGGCGCACCCCGCTTCCAAACCGCGGCCGCGCGCGGCTTGCGCTCGCACGTGGTGCTGCGCTCGCGCCACGCGGAGGAGCAGCTGCGGCGGGCGGTGGCGCGCGGGGCCGTGCAGTACGTGCTGCTCGGCGCCGGCTACGACACGTTCGCGCTGCGCCAGCCGGACTGGGCCCGGCCGCTGCGCATCTTCGAGGTGGACCATCCCGGCTCCCAGGCGGAGAAGCGCCGCTGCATGGCCCAGGCCGGGCTGGAAGCGCCGGCCAATCTCCGCTTCGCCCCGGTGGACTTCGAGCGGGAGTCCCTGCTCGACGGCCTGCGCCGCCACCGCATCGACCCGTCCGTGCCGACCTTCTTCGCCTGGCTCGGCGTCACCATGTACCTGAGCAAGGGCGCGGTCGCCGCGACCCTGTGCGACACCGCCGCGTTCGCGCCGGGCAGCGGCATCGTCCTGACCTTCGCCGCGCCGCGCGGCAGCGACGCCGACGCCGAGGCCGTGCAGTCCGGCCTGGCGCAACGGGCCGCCGCCGCCGGCGAGCCCTGGCTGAGCCACTACGACCCGGGCGAGATCGAAGCCGCACTGTGCCAGGCCGGCTACGGCGAAGTGGACTTCCTGACGCCGCAACAGGCCCGCGCGCGCTACTACGAGCAGCGTCCCGCCGACCTGCCGCCGCCGACCCGTGTCAACCTGGTCTGCGCCTGGCGCTGAGCTGCGCCGCGGACCCGCTCAGAAGCGGATGCCCTGCTCCACCGCGGTGACCCGCTCCAGCTGGATTGCCGCCTTGGCCTGGTCGGCCAGCGCCTGGTCGTAGTCCTGGCGGATCTGGTTGTCGGCGCGCTGCGCGTCGATCAAGTCCAGTAGCGAATTGGCGCCGCGCTGGTAGCCATAGCGCCGCGCCTCCAGCACCTGGTCGGCCTTGTCGAGGATGCCGTTCTGGAACGAGGCGACGCGCTTGCGCGCCGACTGGCAGGCCGCGTAGGCGGTGCGGATGTCGACCTCCGCGTGCAGCTCCGCCGCGGCGAGCTGCACCTGCGCCTGCTCGGCCGCTGCCCGCGCCTTGGCCACGCCGTACTGGCCGTGATCGAACAGCGGCAGCGGAATGCCGAGGTTCAGGGTCAGCTGATGGAAGCCGGGCGTGGGATCGACCGGGTGGTTCGGCGCAACGCTGCTGTTGTAGCCGTAGCTCAGGCCGACGTCGACATCGGGCACGATCGAGGCCTTGGCCAGGCTGACGCCGCTCTGGGCGGCGTCGCGCGCATGGCGCAGGGCGACCAGGTCGGCGCGGTTCTTCAGCGCCTCGGCGAGCGTGGCCGCCAGGTCCAGGTCGCGCGGCGCCTGCGCCAGCTCGCCGCTGACGACGAAGTCGGTGCGGCCGCGGTCGCGGCCGAGGAAGGTGGACAGCGCATAGCGCGTCGCCTCGGCGTCGTCCTCGGCCTTCGACAGCTGGTTGAGGAATTGCTGTTCCTCCACCTGCGACTGCGCCAGGTCCGGCTGGCCGATGTCGCCGGCCTTGAAGCGCGCCTGCTGCGCCTGGTCGAGTTCGGCCAGGAAGCCGGCGGCGGCGCGCAGCTGCTCCACCGTGCGCTGCGCCAGCAGGGCGTCGGCGAAGGCCGAGGCGGCGTCGAGCTTGAGGTTGCGCAGGAAGTCCTGCAGGGTCGCCGCGGCGGCGCGCAGGGTCTGGTCCGCCATCTTGATGCGCCAGTGCCGTTTGCCCGGCCACTCCAGCGTCTGGTCCAGGCCGATGCTGCGGTTCTCGGGCTGGCGCAGCAGCGCCGGCTGGCCGTCGGTGCCGGTGGCGTAGCGGTCGTGGAACGTCAGGTCGCGGTCGCCGCTCAGCGACAAGCTGGGGTTGGGCAGCAGCCTGGCCGCCTCGGCGTCGGCCTGGGCCATGTCGACGTTGTAGCGCTGCGCCGCGAAGTCCAGGTTCGAGGCCAGCACCTCGCGGATGAACATCGGCCAGGTCAGCGCCTGCCCGGCCGTGGCGGACGCCTGCACCGACCAGCCGTCGCGCGGCGCCGCCAGGTTCAGCACCCTGTCGCCCAGCACCGCGGCGTCCGCGGGCGGCGGCGCATCGTCCGCCTGCGCCGCGCCGAGCGCCAGGCCCAGGCCGCCCAGCAGGGACCACGCGCGCCGGCTCATTTGCCCTCCGTCAGCAGTTCTTCGAGCGAGCGGTCGACCTCGGGCGGATGCGCCTTCATGCGCCGCTGCGCCCAGGCCTCGACCAGGAAATACAGGGCCGGCAGCAGGATCAGGGTCAGCGCCGTGGCGGTGATCATGCCGCCGATGATCACCGTGGCCAGCGGCCGCTGCACGTCGCTGCCCACGGCATGGGTCAGCGCCGCCGGGATCAGGCCGACGGTGGCCACCGTCGCCGCGATCAGCACCGGGCGGAAGCGCTGCCGCGCGCCCTTCATCACCGCCTGCAGCAGCGTCTGGTCCAGCTCGCGCCAGCGGTTGAGGTTGGCGACCATGATGATGCCGTTCTGGATCGCCACGCCGAACAGGGCGATGAAGCCCACCGCGCTGGAGACGTTGAGCGTCATGCCGCGCACCACCAGCGCCGCCAGGCCGCCGACCGCGGCGAGCGGCACGGTGGAGAGGATCAGCAGCGGGTGGCGCAAGGTGCGGAAGGCGCCGAACAGCAGCACGAACATCAGCGCCAGCGCCGCCGGCACCACCAGCATCAGGCGCCGCTGCGAGCGCTGCTGGTTCTCGAACTGGCCGCCCCAGACGATCTGGTACTTCTGGCGGTCGTACTGGATCGCCTGTTCCAGTCCCGGCCGCGCCTCCTTGAGGAAGCTGCCGAGGTCGCGGCCGCGCAGGTTGAGCTTCACCGTCAGGTGGCGGCGCCCCATCTCGCGGGTGATGGTGCTCTCGCCGGAGCGCAGCTCGATGCTGGCGATCTGCGACAGCGCCACCTGGGCGCCGGACGGCGTGGCCAGCAGCAGGTTGCCGATCTTGGCCGGGTCGTCGCGCCATTCGCTGCTGATGCGCAGCGCCACGTCATAGACCCGCTCGCCGACGAAGATCTGCGCCAGCGGGCCGCCGCTGATGCCGCTGGAGATCAGCCCGGAAACGTCGTCGGCGTTGAGGCCGTAGCGCGCCGCGGCGTCGCGGTCCAGCGTGATGCGCACCTGCGGCAGCGGCGGCTCCTGGTCGATCGCCACGTCGGCCGAGCCGGGAATCTTCTCCAGGTTCTGCACCACTTCCTGGGCGATGCGGCGCAGCTCGGCGAAGTCCTCGCCGTAGACCTTGACCACCAGCTCGCTGTGGGCGCCGGCGATCTTGTCGTAGACGCCGTCGATCATCGGCTGCGAAAAGCCGACGTCGATGCCCGGGATGCGCTCGAAGCGCCTGGCCATGTGGGCGATCAGGGTCTGCTTGTCCCAGCCGGACTTCCAGCTGCTGTAGGGGTGCAGGGTCACCGCGCTTTCGATGTGCGAGGGGGTAAAGGGATCGGTGCCGTCGTCGTTGCGGCCGAGCTGGGTGACGATGTGCTCCACCTCGGGAAACTCCAGGGTCGCGGCGCGCAGCTCCGCCGCCATCTCCTTCGCCTTGTCCAGGGAAATGCCCGGCGGCAGGGTCACCTGCAGCCAGATCGAGCCCTCGTCCAGGTACGGCAGGAAATCCTTGCCGACGGCGGCGCCCAGCGCCACGGTCAGCAGCAGGGTCACCACCGTCACGCCGATCGCCAGGCGCGTCCTCACCGTGAAGCGCAGCAGGTAGTGGCGGTACCGGTAGCTGAGCCGCTCGATGAAGTGGTTCTCGAACACCTTCTGCGGCTTGCGATAGGCGATGTAGGCAAGCCCCGGGATCAGCGTCAACGACACCACCAGGGCGCCGACCAGGGAGAAGCCCACGGCGTAGGCCATCGGCGAGAACAGCTTGTACTCGACGCGCTCGAAGCCGAACAGCGGCAGGTAGGCGACGATGATGATCAGGGTGGCGAAGAAGATCGGCTGCGCCACCTGCACCGCGCCGGCGTAGGCGTCGCGCAGCAGCATCGGCCTGCCGCCGCCCTCCTCGCGCAGGCGCAGCAGGTTCTCCAGCATGATGATGGCGCCGTCGACCAGGATGCCGAAGTCGATCGCGCCCAGCGACAGCAGGTTGGCCGGGATGCGCGCATGGTTCATGAAGATGAACGCGATCAGCAGCGACACCGGAATGGTCAGCGCCACGATGAGCGCCGCGCGCGGGCTGCCCAGGAACAGCAACAGCACCACCACCACCAGGATCATGCCTTCGGCCAGGGTGTGCGAAACGGTGCGCACGGTGGTCCGGATCAGGCCGGTGCGGTCGATGTAGGGCACCACCTTCACGTCCGGCGGCAGGCGGCCGTGGTTGAGCTCCTCCACCGCCTTGTGCACGCCCTCCATCACCGCCGAGGCGTTCTCGCCCTTGAGCAGCAGCACGATGCCGGAAATCGCGTCCTCGCGCGTGTCCTTGCCGAGAATGCCGTGGCGTTCCTTGTTGCCGAGGGTCACGGTGCCGAGGTCGCCGACGCGCACCGGCACGCCGTTGGCGCCGGTGGTCACGACCACGTCGGCGAGGTCCTTCAGGCCCTGCAGCAGGCCGACGCCGCGGATCACGAAGCCCTGCTCGCCGCGCGTCAGCACGCTGCCGCCGGCGCTGGAATTGCTGGCCTTGATCGCCGCTTCCACCTGGGCCAGCGACAGCTTGTACTTCACCAGCCGCTCCGGCTGCAGCACCAGCAGGTACTGGGTGGTGACGCCGCCGAAGTTGGCGACGTCGGCCACGCCCTGCACCTGCTTCAGGCGCGGCATCACCGTCCAGAACTGCAGCTCCGACAGCTCGCGCAGGCTGCGCTGCGGCGACTCCAGCGTATAGCGGTAGATCTCGCCGATCGGCGAGGTCAGCGCGTCCAGCCCCGGCTGGGCGTTGTACGGCAGGCTGACCTGGCTGATGCGCTCCTGCAGGCGCTGGCGCGACCAGTAGCTCTCCACCCCGTCCTTGAACACCACGGTGATCAGCGACAGCGCGAAGGTGCTCTTCGAGCGCATGATCTCCAGGCCGGGCGTGCTGATCAGCTCGCGCTCCAGCGGCACCGTGATCTGCTGCTCCACCTCTTCCGCCGCCAGGCCCGGCACCTGCGTCACCACCTGCGAGGTGACGTCGGCGATGTCCGGATAGGCCTCGATCGGCAGCTGGGTGAAGGAGACGTAGCCGTAGACCGACACCAGGGCGAAAACGATCCAGATGACCGCGCGCCGCTGCAGCGACAGGGCGACGAGGCGCTCAATCATTGAGCAGCACTCCCTGGCGGGCGACGATGCGCTCGCCGACGGCCAGCCCCTTCACCACCTCGGTCTGGTCGCCGACGCTGACCCCGGTAGCCACCTCGCGCGCCTGGAACGTCCACGGCGCGGTCTCGATGTAGACCAGGGTGCGGCTTTCCTGCTGGATCAGCGCGGTGGTCGGCACCACGATGGCCGGCCGCGGCGCGGCGCGGAAGCTGAGCCGCGCGAACATGCCGGGCTTGAGGCGGCCGTCGGCGTTGTCGTGGGCCACGCGCACCTTGACCGTGCGGGTGTCGGCGTCGAGCTGGTCGGCGACGAACTGCACCCGGCCCTCGAACACTTCGCCGGGGAAGGACTGCACCTCGGCCTCGATCTCCTCGCCGGGCGTGACGGCGGCGAGATCCTTTTCCTGCACGCCGGCGGTGAACCAGATGGTGGAGATGTCGGACACGGTCATCAGGGCGGCGTTGCTGTCGTTGGCGTAGGTGCCGGGCACGGCGTTGAGCGCCGACACGCGTCCGGCCAGCGGCGAGCGCAGGGTCAGCTGGCGCGGCGAGCCGGTGGACTCCGCCGACAGGCCCAGCACGGTGAACACGGCGGCGGCGCGCTGGTACTCGCTCTGGGCGTTGCCGTAGTCGGCCTCGGCCTGCTCCAGGTCCTTCTGCGCGGCGATGTGGTGCTCGGCCAGGTCCTGCTCCCGCGCCAGCGCTTTCCTGGTCTGGGCAAGCGTGATCTGCGCGTGCTGCAGGTCGGCCCGCGCCTGCGCCAGGTCGGGAGAATCCATCGTCAGCAGCGGTTGCCCGGCCTTGACCGCGTCGCCCAGGCGCACCAGCAGCGCGGTGATGCGCCCGGCCACCGGCGGCAGGATGCTGGCGACGCGCGAAGGGTCGGCTTCGAGCACCGCCGGCGCCGCCAGCGGCGCCTGGATCTGCCGCTGCTGCGCCGGCGCCACCACCAGGTATTTACGCAGTTCGGACTGCTCCGGCACCTGGATCGAATCGCCGTTGCGCACCAACTGCGGCGGGCTGGAGCCCTCCTCCGCGCCGTCGCCGTGGCCGCAGGCGGCGAGACCCAGCGCGCAGACGGCGGCCAGCGCCGCGCGGCGCGCAACGCGCGCCCGCTCTCCCGGATCGGACCACAGCATCGGCAATGTCTCCAGCGTGACTTGAGGGATGGCGGCCGCGCCGCGCGCGGCAGGAACGACCGGGGAGGTCGTGGGCTGACGGATCAACCCGCCGCATAGCCTAGTCAGCCGATTCTGAAGATCGGCCCAAGAGTGCCTGAATATTTCTTCAGGATTCGACCGCTTCGCCGCGGCGGCACTAAGATTACGCCGACCTTTCGGCCAGGCGCGGGAACGACTGCGGTATGCGATTGCTCATCGTCGAGGACGACCGCAAGGCGGCGGGCCTGCTGGCGCGCGGACTGCGCGAGGAGGGGTTCGTCGTCGACCTGGCCCACTCGGCCGAAGAGGGCGACCTGCATCTTTCCGGCCAGGACTACGACCTCATCGTGCTCGACTGGCTGCTGCCGGGAAAGGACGGCCTGGCCCTGTGCGGCGAGCTGCGCCAGCGCCAGGTGCACACGCCGATCCTGCTGCTGACCGCGCGCGACGCCCTGGCCGACCGCGTCAGCGGACTCAACACCGGCGCCGACGACTACCTGACCAAGCCCTACGCCTTCGAGGAACTGCTGGCCCGGGTGCGCGCCCTGCTGCGCCGCTCCGACGTGACCCGCCCGGTGGTGCTGCGCCTGGCCGACCTGGCCCTGGACCCGGTCAGCCACAAGGTCACGCGCGGCGCCAGGACGGTGGACCTGACGCCGCGCGAGTACGCCATCCTCGAGCTGCTGCTGCGCCATCCCGGCGAAGTGGTGCACCGCTCGCGCATCGCCGAGCGCGTGTGGGAAGCCGACCTCATCGCCATCGACAACCTGATCGACGTCCACATCAGCAACCTGCGGCGCAAGATCGACGCGCCCGGCCTGCCGCCGCTGATCCACACCGTGCGCGGGCGCGGCTTCCGCGCCGCCGCTCCGGCCGATGACCACGATCAACTTTAGGACCCGGCTGACGCTGCTGCACGGCGCGGTCATCGTGGTGGTGATGGCGTCGGGCGCCGCGGCGGCACACTGGGCGCTGTCGCGCTCGGTGCACGAGCAGCTCGACGCCGCGCTGCTGGCGCTGGCCGAGACCGAGAGCGCCATGCTGGCCACGGCGCCGGACCAGCCGATCCACGTCCACGAAGCGGCGCCCGGTCCCGCGCCGCCGCAGTTCGTGCGGCTCGACCGGCTGGTGCAGATCATCGGCAGCGACGGGGCCGTGCTGTCGCGCAGCGCCAACCTCGGCTCGGCCCAGCTGCCGGTGTCGCCGAAGCTGCTGGAACGGCTGGCCGCCGGCCAGACGGTGTTCCAGACCCTGCCCGAGTTCGGCGGCGAGCCGACCCGCGTGGTCAGCCTACCGGTGCCGCTGCACGGCTCCTTCGTCGCCATCCAGGTGGCGGGCTCGCTCGACGACGTCAACCGCGTCACCGCCTCCGCCAGCCTGCTGTTCATCGCGCTGGCGCTGGCGCTGCTCACGGCGGTCGGCATCGCCGGCGCGCTGCTGACGCGGCGCGCGTTCCGCGCCGTCGACGGGCTGGTGCGCCAGGCGCGCAGCATCGGCGACGGCAACCTCGACGAACGCCTGCCCCATCCCGGCACGCACGACGAGATCGGCGCCCTGGTCGAAACCCTCAACGAGATGCTGGCGCGCCTGCAGCACGGCTTCGAAGCGCAGCGCCACTTCACCGCCGACGCCTCGCACGAGCTGCGCTCGCCGCTGTCGCGGCTGCGGGCCGAACTGGAAGTGACCCTGCGCCGCCCGCGCAGCGCCGAGGAATACGTCGAGACCCTGCGCTCCTGCCTGGGCGAAGTGGAGCGCCTGACCCGGCTCGCCGACGAGCTGCTGCTGCTGGCGCGCCTCGACGCCAGCCAGGAGCGCAGCCCGGCCGAAGCGGTGGACCTGAACGCGGCGGCCGAGGAAGCGCTCGGCCGCATCCGCCACACCGCCACCGCGCAGCAGGTCTGGCTGGCGCTCGATCCGGCGCCGCCGATGAGGGCGCGGATCGCCCCGGGGCACATCAACCTGGTGCTCAGCAACCTGCTCGACAACGCCGTGAAGTTCTCGCCGCCCGGGGGCCTGGTCACGGTGGATCTGCTCGCCAATGGGGGCGAGGCGGTGCTGAAGGTCTCGGACGACGGTCCCGGCATCGCCGCCGAAGACCTGCCGCAGCTGTTCGAGCGCTTCTACCGCGGCGCCTCGGCGCGCACCCGCGAAACCCCGGGTTCCGGCCTGGGTCTGGCGCTGTCGCAGGCCATCGTCCGCGCCTACGGCGGCCGCATCGACGCCGCCAACCTGCCGCAGGGCGGCGCGGTGTTCACCGTGCACCTGCCGCTGGCCCCGGCCGAACCGGCCTGATCCGCGCGCTCCACCCTGGCCTGCAAAAGAAAAAGGGCGGGCCGGCACCCCAGTGTGCCGGCCCGCCCCCAGTGTTCCCATGCTTTGCTGCTGGAAACTGCTCCACGCGATTCACGGGATGGGCCCCTGATCGCGGGTTTTATAGATATCCCTACGCCCTCACCCGGATCAGCCCGGCGTAGATGCCGGCGATGCGGAACGGCGTCTGTTCCTGGCTCTCGTCCTCGAGCGGCGCGAGGTCGATCTCGATGGGGCGATAGCTGGGGGCGCTGTTCTCCGGCTTCAAGGTGATCTTCTTGCCCTTGCGGAAATAGCGCTTCAGCGTGATCTCCTCCTCGCCGGTCTTGGGGTGCGGCATCACCGCCGCCACGATCTGGCCGTTGTCCGCGTCCTCCTGGGCGTGGATGCCGACAATGTCGCCGTCGAGGATGTTCGCCTCCTTCATCGAGTGGCCCGACACCCGGTGCAGGAAGTCCGCGCGCGGATGGAACAGCTCCGGGTCGATGCGCAGCCAGGTGTCGACATTGGTCTCGGCGGTGATCGGGGTGCCGGCGGCGATGCTGCCGATCAGCGGCAGCTCGAACTGGTGCGAGATCGCCTCCTCGCCGCCCTTGAGCAGGCGGATGCCGCGCGCGTTGCCCGGCACCAACTCGATGTAGCCCTTGCGCGCGATCGCCATCAGGTGATCCTGCGCCCCGGTCTTGGAGCTGAAGCCGAACTGCCGCGCGATGTCCTCGCGCGTCGGCGGGAAGCCGGTGTCCTGCAGCCGGCTGCGGATGAAATCGAATATCTCGGTCTGCCGCTGGGTGAGATCGGACATCGAAGCCTCTTGTGTTCCTGCAAGTGCCGGTGTACTGTACCAAAGAACAGTACAGAACGGAAGGACAGCAGCCATGGCCACCCTCGATTCCGCCGCACCCCCCATCCTGCCACGTCCGGGCGGCCCGCGGCGCAATTCCAGCCGCCGTGCCGCGGCCGCCGTGCCGCGCGGCCCCGCCATGCGCCGCCGCGCCGTCCGCCCGGAGGCCGGCGGCATCAGCGGCGAGCAGATCGACACCTGGGTCCTGCAGGGCCTGATCTGGGCCACCATGGCCGGCATGGTGGCCTGGTTCCACGCGCCGCTGGGCGCGGCCCTGCGCAGCCTGTTCTGAGGCCGCGGCGCGCTGTGCGGGCTGGCAGCGGGCCCGGGGTCGAGGCTGCGCTGACCTCGTTCGGGCCGCGCCGATCGCGGCGGCAGGGGTTCCGGCGCGAAATTGGCACGGGACATGCTGGTTATAGCGAAAACAGCCCAGGGGTCCCCGATGTCGCGTGCCATCCGCTTTTCTCAGCGCAGTTTCATCTTCGCCGCCATCCTGCTGCTCACGGCCTGCGCCCGTGACATGAACTATGTGCAGATGAAGGCGCTCATGCCCCCGCCGCCGGCCGACAAGGGCCGCATCTACTTCTACCGGGAGTTCGCCTGGCTGGGCAACGTGGTCACGCCGGACATCCTGCTCAACAACGAATCGGTCGGCATCTCCAATCCCGGCCGTTTCTTCTACGTCGACCGCGAGCCCGGCGAGTACCGCGCCATCTGCGGCAAGGGCGACGACCACGCGGTCAACTTCAGCCTCGCCGCCGGCCAGGAAGTCTATGTCCGCACCGCGGTGGCGGGGGGCATCGTGACCGCCAGCATGCAGACCGAGGTGGTGGCGCCGAGCCTCGCCATCCCGCAGATGCGCGACCTCAACTACTCCGCCCTGCAGTAAGCGACGCGGCGGGCCCGGGCCTGCCGTCAGCCGGATTTGCCCCAGTAGCCCTCGCGCCGGTAGTGCGCGTGGAGCTGCTCCTCGTATTCGCGGGTGGGTACCTGGGCCGGATCGAAGCGCGGCGCTTCCTTGACCTGGGCGCGGCTCACGCCGACCTTGACCCGGTGCTCCGGCCAGTCCATGCCCTCGATCCAGCGCGGCGGGATCACCACCTGCTGCCCCGGCCACCAGTTGCGCGTGTCGACGATCAGGTAGCGCACCGCCCAGCTGTCCGGCTCGAACAATAAGTCCTCGAGGTGGCCGATGGCGTCGTCGCAGGCCTGGATGCGGTAGCCGGCCACCTCGGCCGCGCTGCGCAGGTGCGGATCGCCGGGGCGCCGCGGATATTCGCTCTCGCGCTCGGCCACCGGCAGCGGCGCGCCGACGTCGAAGAACGGATATGCGGTGGCGCCCCACAGCAACGGCCCGCCCCAGTAGTCGGGGTAGCCGTAGTAGCGCATGAAATCGGTTTCGTACTGGCGCGACACCGGCTTGTCGGTATCGATGTCGGGGCTGTCCTGCACCTGCTGCTTGCGCAGGCGCAGCTCGACGCCGCCGCCTTCCCAGTCGATCCGGCTCACCGAGTAAGGCGAGATCAGCACCTTGCGCCCGGCGAGCCAGCCGCCGGTGTCGACCACCAGGTAGCGCACGGCCCAGTGCAGGTCGTCGAAGTAGACGTCCTTGAGCTTGCCGATCTCGCCGTCCGTGGCGACGATGGGCAAGCCGGGCAGGCTGCGGATCCGCCTGAGCATGGCCACCTCCATGGGGAACGCCGCGCCAGCACCGCGCGCCGGCGCCTGTCGTCCTGCCAAGGTAGACCCGCGCGGCGGGCTTTCGTTCGAACCGCGCGGGCGGCGTCCCCCCCCCGGACGGCACATCGGGACGCCGCGCCACGCCTTGTCCGCCGCGGCCGCGGCCGGTCGTTGATTGCGCGGACACTCCGCCCCGGCAGCGCGGTCATTGCTAATGTTTCCCTGACAAATGTTACATTGACTAATGTCATAGTTGAGGCGGGCAACATGGGCGGCTCCAGCAGCAATGGATGGGATCCGGCGATCGCCGACCTGGACGGCTTCCGCGCCGCGCAGAAGCTGGCCTACCGGTGCGCCGAAGCGGTGGCGCAGGAGCTGACGCCGGGCATCACCGAGCGCGAGGCCGCCATCCTGATGAAGCGCTGGCTTGCCGCCAGCGGCGCCGAGGACTGCTTCCATCAGCCTTTCGCCTGGTTCGGCGACCGCACCGCGTTCGAGGGCTTCATCGGCTTCCGCCACCTCGGCGGCTTCAACCCGGCGTTCTATCCCGGCTCGCGGCGCCTGGAGGAAGGCATGCCTTTCATCCTCGACTGCGCGCCGACGCTCAACGGCTACACCGCCGACATCGGCTACACCGGCTGCCTCGGCGGCAACCGGATTCTCGACCGCATGATGGACGACCTGCTCGAGTACCGCGTGCTGATCCTCGAACTGGTGAAGCAGCGCCAGAACCTGTCCGAAATCAGCCGGGCCGTGGACCGCCTCTGCGCCAGGCACGGCTACGAGCCGCGCCACAAGGCCTATCCGTTCCAGGTGCTGGCGCACCGTGTCGACAAGCTGCCGGCGGACGGCAGGAAGCACCGCAGCGTGCTCAACTTCGGCGTGCGCAACCTCGAAAACCTGGTGCGCGACGCGGTCCGCGGCCGCCACGAAGGCTGGTCGCCGCTGTGGAACGGCGGCAACGCCTCCGACCATCCGCCCACCCCGGGCCTGTGGGCGGTGGAACCGCACCTCGGCTTCCGCGGGGTCGGCGCCAAATGGGAAGAGCTGCTGGTGGTCACCGCGGACGGGGCGTTCTGGCTCGACGACGACGTGCCGCAGGTGCGGCGCTGGCTCAGCCGCGGGCTGCAGCCGCTGGCCATGGCCGCCTGAGGCAAGCCCGCATGGAAAGCTCCATCAAGGCATCGGCGGCGCAGCCGCTGCGCGTACGGTCCGGCGAAGTCGAGCTCGCGGTCAGGATCTACGGCGAGGCGGGCCGCCCGAGCGTGGTGCTGGTGCACGGCTATCCCGACAGCAACCAGGTCTGGCACAAGGTCGCCGCGCCGTTGTCGGGGCGCTACCGCGTGGTGACCTACGACGTGCGCGGCGCCGGCGAGTCGAGCGCGCCGCGCCACGCCGCCGCCTACGGGCTGGAGCACCTGGTGGCGGATCTCGCCGCGGTGCTCGACGCCGTCAGCCCGGAGCACCCGGTGCACCTGGCGGCGCACGACTGGGGTTCGATCCAGGGCTGGGAGGCGGTGTGCACCGAGCGGCTCAAGGGCCGCGTCGCCTCCTACACCTCGATTTCGGGCCCTTCGCTGGATCACGCCGGTTACTGGGTGGCGCAGCGCCTGCGCAGCGGCGCGCCGCGCAAGATGGCGAAGGTCCTCAACCAGCTGATGCGCTCCTGGTATATCGGCGCCTTCCACCTGCCGCTGGCCGCCCCGCTGGCCTGGAGGCTGGGCCTGGACCAGCTCTGGCCGAAGCTGCTGGAGCGCATGGAGGGGATCGACGCCGGGCCCGCGCCGAGCCAGGCCAAGGACGGCCGCTACGGCGTCAACCTGTACCGCGCCAACTTCTCCCGGCGCCTGCTCGCCCCGCGCGAGCGCCGCACCGGCGTGCCGGTACAGCTGGTGGTGCCGACGCGCGACCGCTTCGTCAGCCTGGAGTTGCTGGAAGGCCTGGACCAATGGGTCGATCAGCTGTGGCGCCGCGACGTCGCCGCGGGCCACTGGCTGCAGCTGAGCCATCCGGAGCTGGTGCAGCGCTACATCGGCGAGTTCGTCGACTTCATCGAGGGCGGCGAGGAGCCCGCCGGACTGCGGCGCGCCCGCGTGCATGCTGCGCCCACAGCGGGCAAGGGCGGGAGCACTCGCCGGTGGGCCGGCAAGCTGGCCATTGTCACCGGCGCCGGCTCCGGCATCGGCCGCGAAACGCTGCTGCTGCTGGCCGAGCAGGGCGCCGAAGTGGTGGCCGCCGACATCGATCCCGCCGCCGCCGAACGCAGCGCCGAGCTGGCGCGGCTGCTCGGCGCCACCGCCCACGCGCGCAAGGTCGACGTCGGCGACGCCAAGGCGATGGAGAATTTCGCCGGCTGGGTCGCGACCGCGCTGGGCGCGCCGGACATCGTCGTCAACAACGCCGGCATCGGCATGGCCGGCCGCTTCCTCGACACCGGCACCGCCGACTGGGAAAGGATCCTGCGCGTCAACCTGTGGGGCGTGATCCACGGCTCGCGCCTGTTCGGCCGGCAGATGGTGGCGGCGGGCAAGCCGGGCCACATCGTCAACGTCGCCTCGGCGCTGGCCTTCGCGCCGAGCCGCATGCTCGCCGCCTACGCCACCACCAAGGCCGCGGTGGCGATGCTCAGCGACTGCCTGCGCGCCGAGCTGGAGGAGCAGGGCATCCACGTCGCCAGCGTCTGCCCCGGCATGGTCGACACGCCGATCACCGCCGCCACCCGCTTCGTCGGCGTCGACGAGGACGAGCAGGAACGCCGCCGCGCCGGCGCCGGGCGGCTTTACGCGCGCCGCAACCTCAAGCCGCGGGCCGTCGCCGCCGCCATTGTCAAAGCTCTGGAGACGCGCAAGCCGGAGGTGCTGGTCGGCGCCGAGGCGCACGGCGCCCGCCTGCTGTCGCGCCTGTCGCCAGGGCTGTCGCGCCGCCTGGCGCGCATGGAAGTTTCGCTGCAAGCCCCTTAAGAACACAGGAGAAGACCCATGCTTCCCATCCGACGCGATCTCAAGTTCAGACTGCCGCCCGAGCGCATCCGCGACTGGAACGCCGGCGGCCGCCACGTCTCGCAGTTCTTCAACACCCTGTCGATCTTCTTCCCCTCCGGCGAGCGCTTCTTCATCGAGAGCGTGCGCAACTACCGCGAGCGCATCACCGATGCGGAATTGCAGAAGGCCGTCAGCGCCTTCATCGGCCAGGAAGCGATGCACGGCCGCGAGCACATCGAGTACAACGACGCCTTCATCGCTTCCGGCGCCCCGGCCGACGCGATGGAACGCCTGGTGATCGGCCTGCTGCGCTTTGCCCGGAAGGTCCTGCCCAAAGCCGACCAGCTGGCGGTGACCATCGCGCTGGAGCACTTCACCGCCATCCTCGCCGACGCCCTGCTGGCCCAGCCGGCGCTGCTGGAAGGCGCCGAACCGCGCTACGCCGCGCTGTGGCGCTGGCACGCGCTGGAGGAGACCGAGCACAAGGCGGTGGCCTACGACGTGTACCAGGCGGTGGTCGGCAAGGGGCCCGCCGCCTACGTCCGCCGCTGCGCCGCGCTGGCGGCGCTGACGCTGATCTTCTGGGGCCTGGTCATTCCCTTCCACCTGATCATCATGGCCAAGGATCGCCGCCTGTTCGACTTCAGGGGCTGGGGCACGCTGTTCAAGTTCCTGTGGATCAAGCCCGGCGTGTTCCCGCACATCCTGCCGGCCTACTTCGACTATTACCGTCCGGGCTTCCATCCCTGGCAGCACGACAACAGCCGCTTCCTGGCGGAAGTCGGGCGCATCGCCGACGCCTACCGCGCCGCCGCCTAAGGCCGAGCGACGCCACTTCACCATGGCCAAATCAGCTTCCCGCACCCGTACCCCGCTGAGGCAGCGCCGCGTCCAGTTCGACTGGTCGCGGACGCCGCTGCACTGGATTCCCGGCCAGCCCTACGCCAGCCACTTCATCAACGAGATCAACATGCTGCTGCCGGCGGGCGAATTCTGGTTCTGCAAGCTGTACAACCAGGCGCTGCCGCTGGTGAAGGACGCCAAGCTGCGCGAGGACGTGCAGGGCTTCATCCGCCAGGAGGCGATGCACGCCCGCGCCCACGACGGCGCCATCGCCGGGTATCTCGCCGCCCACGGCATCGAGACCGACAGCTACATGCGGCGCATCAACTGGCTGTTCGAGGTGGCGCTGGCCGACGCGCCGTTCGGGCGCAGGCTGCCGCGCCCGGCCCGGCGGCAGTGGCTGCTGTTCCGCCTCGGCCTGGTCGCCGCGGTCGAGCACATGACCTGCGTGCTGGGCAAGTACGCGCTCGACAACCGCAGGTGGGACGAGGCCGGCGCCGACCCGGTGCTGCTCGACCTGGTCCGCTGGCACGGTGCCGAGGAGGTCGAGCACCGCAGCGTCGCCTTCGACCTCTACCAGCACCTGGGCGGCAGCTATCCCACCCGCTACTACCTGATGACCCTCACCTTCCCCCTGGTGTTCGGCCTGTGGGTGGCGGGCGCCGCGCACCTGATGCGCCAGGACCCCGCGCTGGCCGGCAGGAAGCCGAGCGTGCTGCGGCCCTGGATCTGGCTGGAGTGGCAGCGCCAGGCCCGCACCGGCCTGCTGCCCTCGGCGTTCTGGCTGGCGGCGCAGGAGCTGCGCTACCTCAACCCCTGGTACCACCCGGAGCGCGAAGCCTCCACCGAGGAGGCGCTGACCTACCTCGCCAGCTCGCCGGCGGCGCAGAAGCTCGCCGCCTGAGCGCCGACGATCCCTGATGTAGTTGGGCCGCCGAGGAATCCACCCCCTCCGAGGCGGCCTCTTTTTTTGGAAGCGCCCGGATCGTCCCGTCCCCATTGGCCGCGCAGCCAGGCGCCGCCAGCCGCAGGACGCTGTTTCCGTTCCCGCCCTGCCCTACAGTAGGCCGCATCACCACCGGCACAGGGGACCAGCGTGAGCGACGACGACAGCGGCTTCTTCGGCAACGCCCTGGCCAACCGCGTGCTCAAGCGCATGCCCGGCGGCGGCTTCGTGCAGGAGCAGCTGAAGCGGATCGAGCGCCGGGTGCTGGGCGAGCTGAAGCAGCGGCTGGACAAGGTGGAGCGCAGCGCCACCGTCTCGGTGCTGGCCTTCTCGGTGCAGCCCGAATCCGACAAGCGCCGGCGCGGGCCGCACGCCGCGGGCGAGCTGCTGCGCGGGCTGCTGGAGATCTCGGCCGGGCAGACCCGCGACGAGGCCGAGCAGGCCTGGCGGATCGCGGTGCTGAAAAGCCTGGTGCCGGACGAAGCGCGGATCCTGTCGGCCCTGTCCGACTCGCCCGGCTATCCCCTGCTGCACGTCATGGCGGGCACGCGCCTGGGCGGCGGCGCCTATCCGGTGCTGCGCAACCTGTCCAACGTCGGCCGGCTGGCCGGGGTCCAGCTGGTCGAGCTGACGCCGGTCTACATCCGGCACCTGCGCGACCTGGGCCTGGTCGCCACCGGACCGGAGAATCCGGACTTCAAGGTCAAGTACGAGATCCTGGAGAACGACGGCGAAGTGCGGCGCCTGATCGAGGCCCTGCGCAAGAAGGGCAAGCGCGACGTGCTGGTGCGCCGGGTGCTGAAACTGTCGGAACCGGGCCGGTCCTTGTGGGCGGCCTGCCGGATCAGCGAGGATTAGCCCGACTACAACGAATCACGGGCTTTAGGGGAACCACGATGCAGGGCTGGCACGACATCGTCGCCGATGTGCAGCAGAACTGGGTCATCTACCTGTCGATGCCGTTCGTGGCGGCGATCATCGGCTTCATCACCAAGATCGTCGCCATCCGCATGATGTTCCAGCCCATCGACTTCGTCGGCATCAAGCCGCCCTATCTGGGCTGGCAGGGCATCATCCCGCGCAAGGCGGCGGTGATGGCCAGCATCTCCTGCGACCTGCTGACCAATCGCCTGATCCGCCCCGAGGACGTGTTCGACAAGCTCGACCCGCAGCGCATCGCCGAGACGATGGAAAAGCCGCTGCTGGCACTGGTCGACGACATCACCCGCGCGGTGGCGGCGCACTACTCGCCCGGCCTGTGGGAAGCCGCGCCGAAGTCGGTGAAGGACCTGATCGTGCGGCGCATCCAGGCCGAATCGCCGGCGATGGTGCGGCAGATCATGGTCGACATCAAGGCCGACATCAACGCCGTGTTCGACCTCAAGGACATGGTGATCAGCGCCCTGCTGCGCGACCGCACGCTGCTCAACCGCATCTTCCAGGAGGCCGGCAGCGAGGAGTTCAGGTTCATCCGCAACTCCGGCCTGTATTTCGGCTTCACCATCGGCTGTGTCCAGGCCGTCACCTGGGCGCTGACCCATTCGATCTGGGTCATGCCGATCTTCGGCGGCTTCACCGGCTGGTTCACCGACTGGCTGGCGCTGAAGATG